>Ga0233437_1000288_pt1 | contig 119435 bp, 113 predicted proteins | sample SI_122_August201_FD_182714 | JGI IMG/M metagenome (GOLD analysis project Ga0233437, IMG submission 182714) | Seawater microbial communities from Saanich Inlet, British Columbia, Canada - SI_122_August2016_200_MG | ecosystem: Environmental > Aquatic > Marine > Inlet | place: Canada: British... | reverse complement strand
AACTAATATTTCCTCCCTAATCTCCTTAGGAATCCTTTTCATCATCTTTTACCCCTTTCAGCTGTGTCTATTTTCTCACACAACTGTCTTAGTTTACGGGGTACCGGTCAAATAAAAAGAAAATATTAAAATGACTGGCACAGAAAGAGGACTTTCTCATATAACCCCAGACAACAGATCAAGGGCTGAGATCTTGCGCGAAGTAATCAAAAATATTAAAGCTGAAGCGGAGAGAAGAAGGTTGGCTAAAGCTAAAGAGGAAGAAGTTAAAGAAGAAAAAGGTGAAGAAAAACCCTAACCCCGTGACACGTACTGACCGCTAGTGGTATCTACCACCAGCACATCTCCTGTTTTAATAAATAGAGGCGCTTGGACTACCAAGCCTGTTTCCAACGTAACATCTCTTTTGGCTGCTTTTGATCGATTGCCGGCAGTAGCTTCTGGGGCATTGGTCACTTTAAGCTTAACTTTTGGAGGCAAATTCACACCCACGGCTTTTTCTTCGAAAGACTGTACATAAACCTTGGTTTCTGCGGTCAACATGTTTTCTTTACCATCCAGCATACTTAGAGGAATTGAGGCTTGTTCGTAATTACGTGGATTCATAAAAAAGGCATCACTACCGTCAGTGTATAGAAACTGCATCTCGATACTAGAAACATCAAGCTCTTCAACGCTGTCTCCAGTTTTAAACGTTACCAGCTGATTGCTGCGCCCATCTAGGCTTTTGATTTTCATCTTCATATGAGCACTACCGCGACCATGAAAAGAAAACTCAGTATCCATTACTAAGAATGGTTGGTTCTTATGACGAATATAATTGCCTTTTCTAATATTGCCTGCCTTCATGAAAAACTCTCTCTAAAATCCTTGTAATTTAAGCATTATATACCCATAGTAAAGAGCTAGGACCAAAAAAGATTCCTTGCGCTCTAACTTTTTACGGGTTAATAAGAATAAAATAATAATAATTGAAGTTACCATTAAGAATGGCAGATCAAAGGTAGTAATATTTCGGGGAACTTTCCAACCGCCAATAGTAGCACTTAACCCCAAAGCTAGAAGAATATCTACAATATTACTTCCAATAAGGTTGCCCACTGATAATCCACTCGAGCCTCTCATAATTGCATTAATAGAGACCACTAACTCTGGCAAACTAGTGCCCACACCAATCATAATGATCCCCACTAGCATCTGACTAATATTGAGCATTTCTGCAATTACTAATCCCTCGGTGATAACTAAGTGAGAGGTAGCTGCTACTACTACCAAACCAACTACTAGCTCTAAGATGAACTTCCACATTGGTTGTTTGAGTTTTTTAAACATGCTTTTATGTTTTTTGTGCTTCTTAGCTAACTTCGACATGTTATGTTCATTTGTCCCCAAAATAACTAAATATAGTAGGTAACCGACTATTAGAAATGCTCCATCAGTGGGAGATAAGAATCCATCTTGAGCAAAAAGCCAGAATGCCAGAGCACTAGCAATCATAATGGAGCCATTTGAGATAATTTCTTGCTTATTTACTTCTAGAACCTTCAAGACGCCTGCTATGCCTAATACCAGCCCAATTTGACCCATGGTTGAACCCACAATGTTGCCAATAACTAATCCTGCTGTTTCAACCCCTGCCTTTTGCTCAATGGCACCGGTAATAGAAACTATCACTTCTGGCAAATCAGTGCCTAGGGCAAGAATAGTCATGCCCACAAATGTTTCTGAAAGTCGTAGCTTGCGGGCAATACCCAAAGATCCCCGAGTAACTGCATCAGCCCCAGCCCAAAGACCTAATAAACCTACTCCAAATAAAAAGTATTCCATGTAATGAGTATAGTTAAAATCGAGGATGAAAAAAATAGTTGAAACTTATGAGAGAGCGGGTAACGGGAATCGAACCCGTATCTTCTCCTTGGAAGGGAGATATACTAGCCTTTGTACTATACCCGCTGGTCGGGGAGACAGGACTTGAACCTGCGACCTCGCGCTCCCAAAGCGCGCGCGCTAGCCATCTGCGCCACTCCCCGTTTTAGCCAATTATGTGCCGAAGGAGGGACTTGAACCCACACGGTGTTGCCACCATCAGATTTTAAGTCTGACGCGTCTACCAGTTCCGCCACTTCGGCTGTTTACTAATCTTAACTCCATTTCTGGAGATTTACATTATACAATATCGTTTATGAGGAAACTTTATGAAATAGTTGGTTTGGGTGGTACCTTTGATAGATTTCATGTTGGCCACGAACATTTTATTAAATTTGCCGATCAATTTGGTAAACATCTTCATATTGGCATTACTCACCCCAAACTTACTCATAGTAAACCCCATGCACAGTTAATTGAGCCCTATGAAACTAGAAAAAGAGCTGTGACCAAGTTTTGCAAAAGTCAACAAATTTCAGCCTCTATTACTCAACTAGAAGACATCTATGGACCTACTGTTGATGAGAAATCAAAAATAAAAGCTCTAGTAGTGACTGAGGATACTGTCAAAGGAGCTACTAAAATTAATCAGACTCGACAAGCAATGGATATGCACCAGCTCCCTGTTCAAGTTTGCTCTCTGCTTAAAGACCAAATGGGGAAAATTATCAGTTCAGAAAGAATTAGGGATGGGAAAATTAATCGAGTGGGAGAAGTTTATCAACAGATACTCAACCAAGATCTGGTTCTAACTGAAAAACAACGACAGTTTTTTGCTCAACCTCAGGGAGAAATTGTTGAACAACCTACCACTCAAGGATCTGACCTAGTTTACGTAGTGGGAGACCATAGCTTGGAAAAATTTATCGAACATAAATGGCACTATGACCTGGCAGCATTTGACCTGAAAGAACAGCGTCAAACATTAAACTCAGCTGCTCTCTCTAATCTAGATCCTGACATTACTGTTAATAATCCTGCTGGATCAATCACTTTAGAGCTCATTGGGGCCCTAGAAAAACACCGACTCATCTTTGTGAATGGCGAAGAAGACCTCGTAGCCGTAGCGCTAGTGTTACTATCACCATTACATTCGAAGATATATTACGGTCAACCAAATCAAGGATTGATAGAGATGATAGTGACTGAAGAAAAAAAAGATCAGTTTCTTCAAATCTTAAGCACTTAACCCAAATCTTTCACGAAACTACAAAACCTGCTAAAGTGAAGCTATGCAACCCCTAGCAGTTACTTTGCGCCCCAAAAATCTTGAAGAGTTCATTGGCCAAGAACATCTGGTGGGTAAGAATAAGCCGCTCCGTAAGGTCATCGAGGAAAGTAAAATCTTTTCAATGATTTTTTGGGGGCCTCCTGGAGTAGGGAAAACCACCTTAGCTCGTTTGATTGCTAAAGAACAAGATCGTGACTTCATTGAGATGTCAGCTGTTTCTGCGGGAAAAAATGATGTCCGTGAGGTGGTGAACAGTACTAAAGAGCAGCGCCAGCTGACTCAAAGCTACAAAGCGCCGATCTTATTTTTAGATGAGATTCATCGTTTTAATAAACTACAACAAGATTTTTTATTACCCTACGTAGAAGATGGCACTATAATTTTAATAGGTGCTACTACAGAGAACCCCAGTTTTGAGATCATTTCACCCTTACTCTCACGTGCGCGAGTGTTTGTCTTAAAACAGCTTGAAGAAAAAGAGTTATTAAAAATTATTAAAAGAATAGAGAAGTATTTTAAAAAGAAATTTAAAAAAGCTGCTAAAGAATGGTTGATAACTTACTCCAATGGCGATGCGCGCAAACTCCTCACAATTGTTGATAACACCTTCGAACTTTATGAAAGCTTAGAAATTGAATCGCTCAAGCAAGCTCTGCAGTCACAACACCTGCGCTATGACAAAAAGGGTGAAGAACATTACGACACCATTAGTGCTTTTATAAAATCAATGCGTGCTAGCAATATTGATTCAGCTTTATATTATCTGGCTAGAATGGTCAATGCGGGTGAAAAACCTGAGTTTATTGCTCGGAGAATGGTAGTTTTCGCCAGTGAAGACATTGGCTTGGCTCAACCGACTGCCCTAGTGGTCGCCAATGCGGTCTTCGATGCGGTTCACAAAATTGGCTACCCAGAAGCCCAAATAAATTTAGCTCACGGCGTAGCTTATCTATGTAAAGCTAAGAAGGATCGAGGTGCTTACGATGCTTACTTCAAAGCCTTAGATGACGTTAAAAAGCATGGTAACTTACCTATTCCCTTGGAACTTCGCAATGCTCCAACCAAACTAATGAAAAAGCTAGATTACGGCAAAGATTACGAGATGTATACTAAAAAAAATCTTTTGCCCAAGAAATTAAAGAATAAAAAATATTATGAAAATTAAATTTCTCCAATGGAATGTTCTTTATAAAGAAAACCCAGATCACATTGCTCAAGAAATAAAAAGTCTGGGAGTAGATGTTGTTGTTGCCCAAGAATTTATTCAAGATTCAAGGAAGAACATCGATACAGCTAAACAGGTTGCGGGAAAATTAGGATTTAACTATTTCTACCAAGCTGCTGATACCTGGGATAACCATCCAGATCGAGAAAGTCAGGGCAACGCTGTCTTTAGTCGTTTTCCCATAGTCGGTACTTACTATACTCACATTAATTCTCCTAAGCATAATCCCATCAATGCTTTAGAGGAGGGTCGTGTTTATGTCGAAGTTTCTCTAGATATTAAGGGGAAAGAACTCACCGTTGGCACCACCCATCTTTCTTTTGCTCCATATTTTAAAATCACTGATCAAAGAAAAAATGAAGCTGACAATTTAATTAAAGCAATTAAAAATAAAAAAACTCACTACATTTTTGGGGCTGATCTCAATGCTACACCTGACTCTTACACCGTCACGCAGTTGGAAAAGTATCTACAGAATGTTGGGCCAGATGATGATAAAAAAACTTTTGCCAACAAGCCTTTTGATTATCGCGGTATGTTTGAGGTGAAGGGAATAGAGTGGAGAATAGATCATGCCTTTGCCAGCAATGACATCCAAGTCACCAGCGCTCAAGTTGTAAAAACTAAGTATTCTGATCACCTGCCAATTCTAGTCGAAATTGAACTCTAGGTTATTTTTTCACTGGCTTAATCTGATCTTTAAACCACATTCCTAGGGCACCAAAGCCCATTAAGAAGGCGATTAATTTTATCAACCATCCTACTAGGGGCAGTAAGCCCAACAGCTGGATTAAGGTTAAACCAACTACAAACTGTAGGTAACGATCTTTAAGCCATTTAGCCTTACTCTCCTGATAAATTTTCTCACCCAAAGCTTTTCCTGCCACCCAAGTAGACGTCATCATGCTCACCGCAAAACCCATCAGCAACATAAAGGCAAGTGGTAACCCCACCACCGTAACCATTAAGACTACCGTGGTGATTGGAAGCACTAGTAACTTTACAAACCCCCAGCCTAAACTAGGCAATGGCTTTTTAATGATCTTATTAGTGACAGCGTCAGAGACCTTAGGAAAGAGATATATGATAACTAAACCACTCACTAGCCCCAATACTAGAGACATAGTAGATCTAACTTGATTCATACCCTTACCAATGCCGGTCATTTTATCTCTAGCTTGCTCGGTCTTTTGTGAACGATACATTCTCTCAACATTTTGCTCACCCATGATTTGAGCCCTATCTGAAACATCGGCTTTTTCTTCATAATTAGCAGTTAAATTTCCACCGATAACAGCATTAGACAGAACTTGCAACTCGCCTGCCTCTAACATTACATCCTGACCAAAGTCACCTGCTAATTGTGCTGCACCTGCACCGGTCAAAACATTGCCCGCAATCTCACCATTAAAGACCACCATCCCTCCTCCTGTAATGACGGAGCCAGCCACTTCACTGCTGGGACCAAAAGTAACTGAGCCTCCACCAGCAGCAACGTCCTGACCCACTATTCCATTAAGCACTACAGTGCCTCCACCTACACGCACATCCTCGGTTACCTCACCATTTAAGGTGACTGTACCTCCTCCAACCAATAAGTCTCCGTCTATCTTACCCTCTACTATTACTGTGCTAGCCCCTACATAAACATCACCCACTAAATCTTCATCAATTACTATTGACTCACCAGCTCGAAAGTGCGGACCGGGAATTCGGTCTGCAAAACTAACAGCTTTTGCACTGCGTGGCATAAATAATGCCAAGGAAAAAACGATAAAGATTGTAAAGATTTTTTTCATAGATATCCTTTATGAGCTACTTGTTTCAATAATACACTGACTTTGATCTACTGACAAATAATCACGCCTGATGAAAACTTAATTTTTTAAGCTGAACCTGTGAACCCACAACAAACTTTGCAAAAATACTTTGGCTTTGATGATTTTAGAGCTGGGCAACTTGATATTATCTATTCAATTCTTGCTCAAAAAAATACCTTTGCCATTCTCCCCACTGGTGGCGGTAAGTCAATTTGTTTTCAAATCCCTGGATTAATGATGTCGGGAATAACTCTTGTGGTTTCACCCCTAATCTCTTTGATGAAAGATCAGGTTGATGCTCTTTTAAAAAGAGACATTCGAGCAACATATATCAACAGCTCCTTAAAGAAAGAGGAGGTTAAAAAACGACTTAAACAAATGTTACAACAACAATATAAGTTTGTTTATATCGCTCCAGAGCGGTTGCAGACAGCTCAATTTATTAAAGTTTGCCAACAGATAAACGTTTCTTTAATGGCAATTGATGAAGCTCACTGCATCTCTATGTGGGGCCATGATTTTCGTCCTGAATACACCCGAATTCACCTATTTGTAAATCAGCTCACTACTCGACCTGTAATTGCCGCTTTTACTGCTACTGCCACCAAAAAAGTTAGGCAAGACATTGTAGCTAGCCTGAGACTAAATCGGCCTAGGGTGTTTCTTAATAGTTTCAAAAGAGACAACTTATCTTTTCATGTTTCAACCTGTGTAGATAGATTCTCTCAAGAATTAGCTTTGTTTATTATTCTCAAAAAATATCGACATCAGGCCGGAATTATTTATACTACTACTCAAAAAAAAGCTGAGTATCTAGTTGAGCTAATTAAACATTATCGGGGAAACAATTTTCCAATCAGCGCCTATCATGCGGGCTTAGAAACTAATCTTCGCACTAATATTCAAGACCACTTTTTAAACAATCATCTCCAAATTATTACTGCCACGAATGCTTTTGGTATGGGTGTTGATAAAGCCAATGTTAGATGGGTAATCCATTATCAAATTCCAGGAACTTTAGAAAATTATTACCAGGAGGCTGGTAGAGCTGGAAGAGATCGTAAGCCGGCAAATTGTTACTTACTATTTAATCCCACCGATGTTGAGATTCAAAAAACATTTATTGATCAATCTCATCCCGACAAAAACGATCCCATGAGAACTCATCAAATAAGACAGCTTCAACAAATGATTGTTTTTGCTAAATCTAGTCATTGTCGTCAACAATCTATCCTTAATTACTTTGATGAGGTTGGTGGAAGATGTGACCAATGTGATGTCTGTCAATGCACTCAACTCAAACTTAATTACGCAGATAATCAACATTGCCAATTTCTCCTTCAAGAAAAACACCATTTTCCAGCTCAAGTTCTAACTCTCAAATTAATCCAACTATTAAGTATTCACCGCCCCCAAACTAAAAATGAGTTCTTGAATATCCCAGGCATTGGAATTGGTTGGGTAGAGAGGTGGTATAATCAAATGTTTAGAATACTCGAGAAAAGGAATGCTTATGTCAATGACATTGAAACAGCTCACAACTGAATACCAAAAAATCGCTAATTTTATTAACGAACATTGGGCACTTAAAAACAAAGAACAGCGAATTTTTGCCCGAACCATGAAGGTGGTTGAAGAGCTTGGGGAGTTGGCCGATGAAATTTTAACTGGCATGAACTTGCAACGTAGATCAAAAATAGCTAGATTTTCTGAAGAAAATGTTAAAGATGAACTAGCTGATGTTTTAGCATCAGTAGTTTTACTAGCTATTGAACTAGAGATTGATCTTGATAAGGTTATGAAGAAGAAAATTAGCTACACTAGAGAGAGATTTGAGATTGATCGAGAGTCATAAACTGATATAGCTTCCCATCTTTGAAACCCTTTTTTCGATAGTACTCTCTGGTTCCTACCCCTGAGATAACGGCCAGTTTTTTATATCCCCTCTCAGAGGCCATTTCTTTGGCTTTTTGAATTAACCTCGTACCAAATCCTAAGTGTTGTGGGCGCAGCTGACCTTTTTTGCCAATCTTGACCGCTTGTCCATAAACATGAATTTCTCTAATCACAGCGCTGTTTCCAAGTTCTTTAATAAAAGATTTTTTCTGTGGCAAGCTTAATCGTAAGAACGCCACAATTTTACTAGGACCATTGGATTGAGGTACTACAAATTGCAGAAACCTTTCTTCACCCACGCTAGTCTGATAGTTTGCTTCAGTTAATTGAACTTCATCTTCATCAAATTTTTGATGACGAATTTCGCGAGCACGAATATCTCTGGTTTGTTTACCTGTCTTATCCAGATGTTGTTGGGCAATTTGTCGAAAATTAGTTTTTTTATTACCTTTCACAATGTCAGTTGAAGGAATATCTCTTACTACCCTAGTTAAACGACAATATTCTGGAGTATTAATCAGAGCATGGCTTAAAACTTCTAGTAGCTCTTCGTATGAATAGGGTTGCCACCGACCATCTTGGTGATACTGCATTAATTCAGCGCTGGATAATAGAGAACAGGGATAAACTTTTAGTTCGTCAGGTCTGAAATTTTCATCATTAAATAATTTGTCATAATCTTTTTTATCACCCTCAACATCTGATCCATAAAGATTAGCCATCCAGTGAGCATGAATTTTAAAACCTGCTGAGCGCAAGAGCTTAACGGCCTTTTTTGTTGCAGCCACATCATGACCACGCTTATTTTTCTCCAAAACAACATCATTGAGACTCTGAAATCCAATTTGAGCCTTGGTTGCACCCAAACGACGAATTCTAATAATCTCTTCTTCTGAGATATTATCTGGCCTGGTCTCCACTACCAAACCCACACAACGCTGAGCTGCAGTCTCATTTATTTTTTGCAGTCCTTCTAACTCTTCCCAATTGGCAGTTTGATATTGGTCAAAGCCACCTATTTTTTCCGGGGCAGTGTAGACTTCAGAAATAGTTTGGTTGTATGTTTTCTCTAGACTCTCACCCTCAATTTCTTTTTCTTTTAAACTCAGCTTGTTTTCCTCAGGATCACTACTTAAAAAATGAGCATTCATCTGCTGTAGTTTTTTATTCATCTGCTCATAGTGCAAGAGCACCTTATTGCGACCATCCTGGTTCCCATATTCATTCAAAGCTCTAAAACATTCTTTAATAAACCAAATCTGATATTGCTCAGGATAATAAGACCAAGTCCCACCCAGAATAATCAACTCGGCCTTATCAACATTGTGACCAATTTCATCTAAAGCTTGAAGTCGATTATAAGTCTGCAAATAAGGATCAAAATAGTTTCTCTCAGCTCGTTGTGCTCCCGGCTCATCAGCTAAATAACTTTTTGGCATTCTAATATCACTGGGACAAAAAATGCATTTTCCAGGACAAGGGAAAGGTTTAGTCAATACTGTTACTGGAGCTACCCCCGAGCTAGTGCGAATCGGTTTTTTACGTAGCCACCTCATTATCTGTGGTTGTTGTTCTTCCAACCCATGAGCTCCCGCCAGATTTCGATATGCAGATATTAATTCAAATTTAGTAAATAGTTTTCCTGGAGATTTAGGGTACTTTTTAACAATTTGGGCTAATTTTTTTTTATTTAAAACTAGTGTGCTCTCCAATTCTATGAACAAGGAAATTAGTCTCTCTTGATGTTCTTGGCCAGGTAAATGGTATGATGTCATTAGACGTATATTATACGCTTTCTCATGAATAAAACATTTATCCGCCAACTTAATTGTTTGAATCGTCAATTTTACAAGCAAGTAGCTACTTCATTTAGTGAGTCTCGAAGCTACTATTGGCAGGGCTGGAATAAGCTCGTGCCATATATTCAAGAACTAGCTCGTCATCATCGCAATCGTGTCACGGTATTAGATATGGGCTGTGGTAATGGTCGTTTTGGCTCATTTCTGGCTGAGCAATTACCAAACATAAAAATTAATTATATTGGTGCAGATAATAGTAAAGAGTTACTAAAAATCGCCCAATCACAGACACTTTCAAAGAATATTAAATCTGATTTCATTAAACTAGACATTGTCGAATCACTACTAGATGAATCATTGGAAAAAAAGATTCAATCTTTTTCACCTCACTTTGTTACTGCTTTGGGAGTGTTACACCACATTCCTAGTTTCAAACTGCGTCAAGAGTTCATTTCTACACTGGCTAATGTTTTACCCAAATCTGGATATTTAGCTTTTACTACTTGGAATTTTTTAGACACCAAAAGATTTCAAAAAAAGATCATAGACCCCCAACAAGTTAAAGTAGACTCTGACAAACTAGAGAAGCATGATGTAATTTTAGATTGGAAGAGAGGGCAAACTGCTCACCGCTACTGTCACTATACGGACAGAGAGGAGCTTAAGTCTCTTGTTAATGCCTCTCGGTTGGAAAAAGCCTCTCAGTTTAAAGCAGATAGTAAAAGTGGTAAACTCAACACCTATACAGTATTAAAAAAATAAATACCAGAAGGTCACATCTGAAAAAAACCCTCATCTCTTTATTCATGGTAGTACTACCATTTTTAGGACTATTCGATTCAGGATATGTAACCTATGAAATTTTTTCTGACAGGGTTCCTGTTTGCACCCCACCATTTCAGTGTGCAGCTTTCTTACAAAATGACTGGGCCTATATTGCTGGACTACCCCTATCTGTTTATGGGTTCATTTTTTATTCTATCGTCTTAGCACTAGCTATCATGAATTTTCTTGATATAAAACTCAAGTGGGTTAAAGACATTCCTAGAACTTTGCGTGGCTTAGCTACTTTTGGGTTTATATTTGCTCTTTATGTAGTATTTTTAATGGCCTTTATCGTTAAAGCTTGGTGTCTATGGTGTCTGGTTTCTGCGATCACCCTCACCCTGCTTTTTACTAATAGTAGATTTCTGAGCGACACAAAAGAAGCGCTCATTAAAGAAGACAACTAGTCTCTTGATGTATTTCTTGGTAAAATAAGGGTTCTAAAATGCCCCGTCGTCTAATGGCAGGACAGCGGCCTTTGAAGCCGTCAATCTTGGTTCGAGTCCAAGCGGGGCATCACATTCAAGCCTCTTCCGTGCAAAAAGCTGCCAATTGCTCAATAAAATTCACCACTCCTACACCCTGAATAATCTGAAGAGCCATGGCGCTATATTTTTTTGCTACCTGCTTTGCTCCTCCATTTGAATAGGCATAAGGATGCTTAATGCTTGATTTAACCCACTTAGCGGTCTTGTTATTTTCCATCATATATTGATTAATCATTGGTTCTAGCTGATAGCCCTCTGGTTTCTGAGCTAAGATTATTTTTAAATCGTTGGTTTTTAAAACTCTTTCCCCAGAGAAAACACAAGCAATGCGACTATAAACTGAAAATTTGTTTGTAAGTGAGTAATCAGGATTAGGATCTACTTTATTGAGAATTATCAAATCAATCTCCGGCCTAGCAACTTTTCTCAATGCCTTACGAACCTCCCGAGGTTTAATATTATTCACATCAGCATCAAACAACATGACATAATCAGATTCTACATACTTCAATCCAGCAGCAACTGCAGCTGCCTTACCTTGATTCTTCTTTAGCTTCACCAATTTAACTTTAGGAAAATTCTTTTTAATTTCTTTACTCGCATCGTCACTAGAACCATCATCAACAGCTATGATTTGATCAAATTTCCTAATTTTGGATAAAACTTTCAAAACTTCCAACACCTTTTCTGCCTCATTGTAAAAAGGAATTAGGCAACTATATGAATGAGACATATTTGACTTTATGGGGAATCTTGCTTGAAAAACCTACCACTATATTTAGCCTCACCCTTTGTTTCTTCAAAAATAATCTGACAAATAGGAATCCCAACTTGAATTTCTAATGACATTGGACCGGCATTAGTCATTTCTAAAACTTGCTGGCCTTCTGTTCCAGGATGAATGAAGTTGGCGGTAATGTGTACTAATAAACCCACTCTGGCAAGACTGCTTCGCCCTTGAATCCAACCACAAATATTATTGGGTAAGGTTAATGATTCTACTGTAATCCCATGCACTGATTCACCGGGTAAAAGAGTAATGCTTTTATCAACCTTAATTTTTCGAGTAACTTTTTTATAATTAACTTTTTTTCCTACAATGAAACTACCATTAACTTTTTCAAAAATTCTAAATGTATTTCCTAAATGAAAATCAATTGAGGCTGGACCAACCTTAGACTCATCAAAGGGATCTACTCGAATCTCGCCTGCTTTAATGTGATCTATGATTTCTTGTTTTGCTAAAACTGCCATAGGTTCGGATAGAATAGCATCTTTTAGTCTGGTGGGGAAGAGGAGGAGAAAATAAAGTAAAATACAACTATGCTCCTATCTGCTATTCAGCTGATCTTTATCATTCTCTTTATCCGTCAAATAGTTATTGTTTTGATTTCCTGGTGGACTGGTACCCAATCTGACGTGCCTTTTCAATCAACTAAAAAATCCGCTTTAAAAAAACTAGTTAACTACTTGGAAATCAAACCCAACCAAGAAATCTATGATCTAGGCAGTGGCAGCGGACAAGTAGCATTCTTCTTATCCAAAAATACTTCTGCAAAAATTGTCGGGATAGAGAAAAACAAACCACTTTATCTAATCTCAAGGTTTAAACAGCTATTTCACCCTCAGCTCAATCTTAAATTTACCAATCAAGATCTATTTAATGTTAATTTATCTAATGCTGATATCATCTACACATATTTTTCACCACGCGCTTATAAAAAAGTGCAGCTTAAATTTGAACAGGAGCTTAAGCCAAAAGTTATTCTAGTTGCTTGGAGATATCAGTTTCAAAGCTCCAACTTTAAACTTGTACATCAAATCAGAGACCGCCACACCATGTACATCTACCAAAAACAACGCTAAACTGGAAAATATATGTCAAATGCCGAAACCTTCCTGACCTTATTTAATAAAATTGAACAATTTTTAGATCAACTCAACCAATCGACTGAACACTACGGTTTTCGTCGACTAGTTGATAACCTTAGCAAACACAATGATTTGGTAGATACCTATAAAATGGAATTGGTTGATTATCTAGAACTCCGAAATGCCTTAGTCCACAAATCAACTGGAAAACCCATTGCTGAACCCAACGATGAAGTGTTGAAAAAAATTAAAGACATTTATGATGCTCTTTCTAATCCTCCATTAGCCATTAATATCGCCGCCAAACCAGTTTATACATGCACCACTAAAACTCCCATTCTAGATGTTATAAAAGAGATGAATCATAATTTTTATACTGCTATTCCGGTTTATAGCCAAGATTTATTTGTGGGAGTTTTTTCTGATAATTCTTTAACCCGATGGTTGGCCCACATGAATAAACAGATTGACCTTAGGGAAATTAGGGTGAGCCAAGTTCAAGACTACTTCGACAAAGAAGATAATAAATTTAATGGCTATCGATTCATGGATTTGAAAACTGATGTTTTTACAGTTAGGCAAGCTTTTACCTCATTTACTGAAGAAAAGATGAGATTGGGTGCCATTTTTCTAACTGAAAATGGACTTAAAAATGAAAAAATCCAAGGTATAATTACTGCCTGGGATCTCCCTAAGATTAGTAGGTTTTAACCATGAGTGAACTAGAAACAGGCAACCGCCGAAAAAATGATCTCACCACAGGAATAGATGGTGTAAGAGCCCTTGCTGCAGAGTTCAATATGGAGCCCGATCCTCCCGAGTTAAAAGAAGATTCTCATTTTTGGTTTTTAGTTTTATTGATTATGGGTTTGAAAAGAGATGAAATATGGAAGACTATTGCTGAAGAAATAGAGATAATCAGGCAACTGGGCAACGTAGAACTTATAGAATCTATAACCCAAAAATTAGCTCTCAAATTTGCCATGGATATCATTAAAGCTGGAGATGTTGATGTCCTAACTGGAGCTTGGACTAGAAATAGTTTATTTGATAGGATTCAGCTGTTTCAAGATTTAATCAAGACGGAATCCTTATCTTCAGATGCTGAGAAGGAAGAATCTGAATACATCCTACTTTTACATTTCATCGATCTTGACCATTTCAAATCTATCAACGACACCTATCTGCACACCGGTGGAGCCGAAGTCTTAAAAAAATTGGTCAAAGTAATTAATGAACAAATTAGGGATGAAGATGCCATCTTTCGTTACGGGGGAGAAGAATTTTGCGTCTTGCAGTTTGTTAATAAAAATAACTTAGACAAAGCTTCCAAAGAAAGAAATATTCCCGTGCAAGACCTTATGGAAGAAATGGTAGAAAACTTGCGTCGCTCAATTACTGCAGCGTTAATATTTAATTTTGGCAATGAAGAAACTAAAGTTACTTTATCTATGGGGGTTGTCCAAATTCCCCCAGAAGAAGATGGTTTGGCAGCCGTTAATAGAGCTGATGACCTGATGTATGTTGCTAAAAAAACTGGTCGAGATAGAAGTTTCTTTGAATGGAGTCAGCTCTCAGGACCTGCCTCGTTGCAATTAAAATTAAAAAAGATCTTTGTAAAAGATAATCAGTGAGCGGAAGACGGGACTCGAACCCGCGACCTTCTCCTTGGCAAGGAGACGCTCTAGCCAACTGAGCTACTTCCGCATTTCAAGATCTTTATTGTACCAAAGTGTCAAAATTTGTGAACACCGATAAAAACGATTATACTTGCCCCATATGGGATTTCTAAAAAAATACTTACAATCAGATGAATTTAGAAGAACCTCACGCAATACTACTGACAGCGCACTAAAGTTAATTTTTAACTGGGGCGCTTGGGCAGTCATTGGATTTTTTAACTTCCTCAAAGATATGTTTAAAATGGGATTTGGAACTAAACACTAAATATCTCTACTTGTGATCTTGTGCCAAGCTGAGGAGTCGAACCTCAATCTCATGTTTTTCAGACACGCGCCGTGACCACCTTGGCTAGCTTGGCTTGAACTTGTCTATTCTATGTGTTTTTTAACGTGGACTCAAGAGGACTCGAACCTCTGACCTCTTCGATGTAAACGAAGCGCTCTAACCAACTGAGCTATGAGTCCAGATGTTAATGTGCCCAGGAGAGGATTTGAACCTCCACGGATTGCTCCACACGCCCCTCAAGCGTGCGCGTCTACCAATTCCGCCACCTGGGCTGATCTGTTAAGCTGCGAAGTGCCGAAGAGAGGACTTGAACCTCCATGAGCTTGCGCTCACACGTACCTGAAACGTGCGCGTCTACCAATTCCGCCACTTCGGCTTATCAAGACTTCATAGAAACTACAAAGCTTTTTAGAGAATCTATTGTATCAGAAACACGGCTTTTTGTGATCTCGTCTGGAGAAATATTGCAGTATTGAAAAATTTGTTTCTCCATTTTAAGGCTGTAGTTAAATAAATCACCTCTTTTACTATCATCAATCGGATGTGTCTTTTGATAACGATCAGCTAAATCATCCAATCTTTTACTCAATGATGTAATTCCCCATGGGCTAACCCGATTGTCAGCATACTCACAAATCTTTCTCCCATAATCTGAGCTGAAATGATTTTCCTTAGCTTGTAAAAGGCTAATTGCTTGAATTAGCTCTTTAACTCTGGGAGTCACGTTAATTTCCTCAACTATTAATTCAGAAGCAACAAACTCGTCATCTCCATACCTCTCAATATAATCTTCTTTTATCTTTTGCCAATAATCTAACCCCTTGGGTTTTAAAAAGTCAGGAAATCTAGTTAGATCAAATTTAATAATATTGCCCATATCGTGAAGCAGGCAGGCTGAGACAATGCTGGACTTATCAACTACTGGACCCTGAAAGTGGTCGCATATTTCAGCTGCAACCGCTGCCACTGTCAGCATATGCTCTTGAAGACTAGGCATGATTTGATACTGCTGATAAATATCTTGGATTTTCATGTTGATTAAAAATGAAATTTGCTTACTTAAGTAAAGCTAAATAACGATCGAATCTCTTGAATTTATGACAGAAGGCCTTAATAATAATATCTCGAGAGTCTTCAATTTCAAACGCAGTAGTGTTGAGAGTTAGATCGTAAGCATTGCCCTTAGTTACATTTTTATTAAAATACTGAGTGACAAATTCCTTTCTTTCTTTCTCTACATCTGAGATTACCTTCCTAGCTTGTTGTGGAGTAAATCCTTCATAATCAATTGCTCGCTGGACTCTCACTTGATAGGGGGCGGTAATTCTGACATGAAGACCGTGGGCAAATGGTGTAATAAAATTGCCTCCTCGACCTAAAATCACGCAATGACCTTGGTGAGCATAAATTAATAACAACCTCACTAGCTCGGATACATACTTGAGATCGTCAATATAATCCTCATTCAATAAAGCATGTACCATGTCATTAATGGCACTGCGTTTTTTTTCATCAATGGCTTTTATAACTTCTTTACGTTTCTTGGTAGACTTGGCAATTTCTTCCACAATCTGCTTATCGACCATGACAAAACCTAGTTTTTCAGCCACTAACTTAGCGATTGGTGCCCCACCACTACCAGGCTCACGAGAGATAGTAATGTAAGGCTTAACAAATGAGTCTTCATTTGAAAGCTCTGCGGGTAAAAAGGATTGATCTTTGAGATTAAGGCCTCTGATGATCTTGTTGATAAGTGGGTAGTAATGGATCCCCATATTCAAGATGTCATTATAACACTACCAGATTTTATTTATAACTAGAGGTGGTATAATTTAAAATTCAGCGCCAGTAGCTCAGCGGATTAGAGCATCTGTCTTCGGAACAGAGGGTCGGGGGTTCGAGTCCCTCCTGGCGCACTCCGTGATAAAATAACTGATTAAAACACGGGTCAGTAGCTCAGTTGGTTAGAGCACCTGCCTCTTAAGCAGGGTGTCGTGGGTTCGAGTCCCACCTGACTCACAAAAGGATTTGATATACTCTCTTACATAAATGAAAAAGCTTTTTTTCGCTTACGCCTGGCTCTTACTTACTGTTGGCATCATGCTGACCAGCATTGCTGGTTATTACTTCTATTTAATACCTAAAAAAACTGTGGCTGAAAAACCTACTGAAGAAGTAATCCTAAGCACAACCAAATCAGCCTTTAATCATGAGGTTGAATCAGAACTTAAGGGAGTTAAGAGCATTGTTGAAACAGAGGATGCTCGAGCAACCTTAGTGGCTTCTTTTTTAGAAAGGCATAGTTCGCCTCTTCAACCCTATTCATATTACGGGCAAGTCTTTGTCAAACTAGCTGATAAACATGAGTTTGATTTTAGACTTTTACCAGCCATAGCTATGCAAGAAAGCAACCTCTGCAAGCGCATTCCTCCAGGATCATATAACTGCTTAGGTTTTGGTATTCATGAGCGAGGAACCCTAGAGTTTGAAAGTTTTGATGCCAACTTTACTAGAGCCGCTAGAGAATTAAAAATGTACTACATTGATGAGGGTCTGACTACACCACAAGAAATCATGACTAAATACACTCCAGGCAGCAACGGCAGTTGGGCCGATAGTGTTAACCAATGGATGACAGAGATGCGCTACAACGATAGAGAGCTAGGTAGACAAATAGATCAAGACAATAGTGTTTTAGAGTTCGCCCAAGAAAAGTAATTTATTCGAGTAGTTTAATTAATTAAATTGATATATTTTGATATTAATTGACAAACTTATAATAATTAGTTATAATACTTTTTATCTCAGTAGGTATCCCTCACCGGGGATGACGTGCTGAGCTTAAAGAGCCCCGCTTTCGTAGTATGCGGGGTTTTTTATTGCACATTGTGAGTGCCATGGGTGGGAGTCGAACCCACACGCCTTGCGGCACACGGTTCTAAGCCGTGCTTGTCTACCAGTTCCAACACCATGGCTGGTAATCGTATATTGTACCGTATTTTTAAATTAGATAAGATGTGTTTATGGTTAATGCCGATAATTCATCTCAACCAGCCCAACAACAACCAGCACAGGCTATAGCCACTGAGACACCAGTTGAAGTTCTTCCCCATGATCATGAGGAGTTAGAACAACAGCAACGACTTCATCAGAGGCAGCTTTATTTTGTCAAATCAATTGCAGTTCTTTTAGCCCTTCAAGGTTTATGGAGCTTATTTAACTCCATTAAGTTTATTTTTTTTGAACTACCTTTATTGGAACAACAACTTAGTTTGGGTCAAATTGACAACTTCCAAATCAATATTTTTGCCAATAAAGCAATTGTAATGACCATCTCGACCATCTTAAGTTTATTTTTTGCTCTCCGAATTACCATTGTTCAATCTAAAGCAGCAAAAAGAATTAGTACAGCGATCGCCATCTTACTGGTGTTGGGTAATACACAAATCAACAGTTTTCTAAATGGAATTGGCTCCAGCACATTAATTACTACAGCTATCGTTGAAACCCTCAGATCTATCCTCTCTTTTTAATGATCTCATACACCCACAAAATTCATCCACGCTCTAAATCAATTAAAATCCGCATTGAACCTAGTGGGGAAGTGGTGGTGACAACTCCACGATTTATTCCCAAGTGGAGTATTAATGCGATGATAAAAAAAAGTGACAATTGGATCCAAAAACAACTTCTGAAAATTGAACAGCGCAAAGAATTTGGGGAGACTACTCATACTATTAAATTGTTTGGGGAGAGTTATCAAAAAAAAATTAGTCACAGAGCTGACCAAGCCATTGGGGTTAAAATTTCGGAAAATGAGCTGGTTATCAATCCAATTGAAAATAGTCCCGAAAAAATTAAGAGTGAGGTAGACAGATTTTTAAAATCAACTGCAGAGAGATATATTTTACCCCGCACTAAACTTTTGGCTACTAAAATGAAAATTGAGTTTAGTCGGATCTCATTGAGACAGCAAAAAACTAGATGGGGGAGTTGTAGTAACCAAGGAAATCTCAACTTTAATTGGCGCTTAGTTCACTGCCCAGTCAAAGTAATTGACTACGTGATTATTCATGAGTTAGCTCACCGAAAGCATATGAATCACTCAACAGCTTTTTGGAACTTAGTTAAAAAATACGACCCAGAATATCTAATAAATCGTGGTTGGTTAAAACGACATGGTTTAACATTAGGTTGATATGTTAGGATGAAAATATGCCCAAAGGACACAAATGAAAAATATATTTAAAAAGAAAACCAACCTGTTAAAAAAATCAGTTAATTTTTTTCGCTTTAAAAGAGAAAAGCCACGAGACAAATATCTTAAAATCGGTCTTAGAGTTTTATTATTTGTCTCTATTTTTTTGGCTGGTTATCTTACGGCTAAACTACAAACTCTTTTCAGCCTGACTTAATTTTACTTACAACATGTATCATCAAACCGCCTTGGACTAAATCTAGAACTAGCCCTAGAACGACAGCGGCTACCCAAGAACTTACTCCCAAACCCACTATCTCTGCAAATCTGCCCATTAACCAAACCGATCCAGAATTAACCACCCAATATAGAGCCATCCAATGAGTGCTGGTTAACTCCAGCTTATTTTGTTTGGCTAGATATTCAACTACTGGCATTACACCCACAGCTATCAACGAGATTATTGCCATAGCATAGGCTGCAGCCATTACTGGTGAGAGCGCGTGATGGCCCAACACCACCGCTTGAGGAAAAAACAAGTTGGCTAAGAGCGCCACTAATGTGCTCCCGATGGTAAACGAAACCCAAGCCGTACTAAGCTGAGCAAAATTCATCACCACATAATCAAAATCAATTCTTTTAGAAGATTTTTTTGCCATATGTTCCTTTCTATGAATAATTGAGTACTAATTATTCAAAGCATAACATAAACTAACTCTGTTATCATAACTATATGCTGACAGTCCTTCATGGAGAAAACATCATCGCCTCTAGAGATAAATTGGTTGAACTGATTACTGAGGCTAAAGAAAAAAATAAAAGCATTGAAAGACTAGATGCTAAGAAAATTAATCCTGGCTTCCTAGAAGGAAAGCTAATCAAACGAGATCTATTTGGCACTGAAAGAATGGTGGTAATTGAGGAACTCCACTCGCTCCCCAGATCCAAACAAAAGGACTTCTTGATTGAGCTCATAACTAAAAGTGATGTAGATGTGGTTTTATGGGAAAAAAGAAAATTAACCCCCACTATGATCAAAAAGTTCCCTCAAGCTCAGAGCCTTGAATTCAAACTCAGTAGTGCTTTATTTAACTGGTTAGATTCACTAAGTGGCAATAAAAACACTCGGACGCAACAGATCGCCACCTTTCATAAAACTCTTGAAACTGAGGATCCTCATCTGTGCTTAGTCATGCTGGCTAGACAAATTAGAATGTTGATTCAAACTAAAGATGGAGGGAAGATAGCTGGTCCTCCCTGGGTGATTAAAAAAGTCCAAAAACAAAGTCAATCATTTAAGCTACAACAACTACTTGAAGTTCATCAAAGACTGTTGGATATCGACTTGCGTCAAAAAACATCTACCAATGCACTGGAACTTGATCAAGAACTTGATCTTTTATTATTAAGTATGTAGAGTGTGAGAACTATAGTATAGGAAGGATAATCCATGTACAAAATAGTCAGCAACGTTAACCCTCATATTTTTCGTGGTTATGACATTAGGGGCGTGATGGATAAAGATCTTAACGAAAATGTTTATTATACCCTTGGTAGAGCATACGCAACCTTCCTACATCAACGTCGTATTCAAGAAGCCGTAGTTGGTCATGACAATCGTAATAACTGTAAAGAATATTCCCAGGCCTATATTTCAGGTCTAAATGATGGTGGTATTGATACTATTTTTATTGGCTATTCCTTAAGTCAAATTGTGTATTTCTCATCTTATGCTTTTTTAACAAAAGGTAGCACTATGATTACCGCCTCACATAATCCTGCTGAATATAATGGTTTAAAGATTGGCGTGGGGTACTCAGACACAATGATTACTGAAGAAATTCAACAAATGAGAACTTTGGTGGATGGAGGAAAGTTCTATGAAGCTGAAAAAAAAGGCAATAATCGAGATTATGATCTTTTTCCAGAATACAAAAAGGATTTACTTAAATACTTTGACCTGCAGAAAAAATGGAAGGTTGTGGTTGAAGCTTGCAATACCACTTCCGGAATGTTTTATCCAGATATTTTCCGTGAAGCTGGGTGTGAGGTTATTGAACAGAATACAGAGTTAGACAGTAACTTCCCCTTAGGCGCTCCGGACCCCACCGAATCAAAAGTTTTAGAACGCCTTTCAAAAACTGTAAAAAAGGAGGGGGCCGATATTGGTTTTGCCTACGACACCGATGGGGATCGTATGGCAGTAGTGGATGAAAACGGTCGTGTGTTGTGGATGGACACTATTGTGGCTATTTTTGCCAAAGATGTGTTAGATTTTATCCCTGGTGCACCTATTATTTACAACACCCTCTGCTCTAAACAAGTTGATGATGCTATCCGTGAAGCGGGTGGAAAACCAGTGATGTGGCTAACTGGCCACTCATTTATTAAAGCCAAGGTTAAGGAAGAAAGGTCTCCTTTTGGCGGTGAGCTCTCTGGCCACATTTTTTTTATGGATAGCTTCTTTGGTCATGATGACGGAGCTCATGCTAGCCTACGACTTTTATCTTATCTAGAAAGAAAAGATCAGCACCTAAGTGACGCCGTAGCTGAGCTGTCAGTTTATGTCAGTAGCCCAGAGATTAAATTTGGTCTAGCTGATGACATTAAATTTGAGTTCATTGATACTGTCATCCAGGATGAATTTAAAAAGCGCTGGCCAAAAGCTGAGTACGTTACTATTGATGGAGTCCGCATGGACCTAGATGACCGCATGGCAATTATCCGGGCTTCTCAAAATGGACCGTACATCACAGTTAAGTTTGAGGGGAAAACTCAAGAAATATATGATGAAATGAAAAAAATCTTAAAAGAAATTCTCAGTGCTCATGAAGAAATAAATTGGGATGAGGGAGTAAATATTAACGCCCTAAACTAATGAAAAACAGTCCATATCTAGATGTAGCTCTTGAAGCCACTAAGATTGCTGAAAAGATAATACGCCAGTATTACCAGTCAGACTTAGTGGTAGAAATCAAAGCAGATAAATCTCCAGTCACTATTGCCGATCAAACAGCAGAGGCAGAAATTAAAAAATTTATTAGCACTAGATTTAAAGATCATAATTTCTTGGGAGAAGAGGGTGGGGGCGGCAAAAAAGAATCTCAATATACTTGGATTATTGATCCCGTTGATGGTACTAAAAACTTTACTAGAGGACTTCCATTTTTCTGCACTCAATTAGGACTGATGAAGGATGATGAGTTTGTTCTCGGTGTAGCTAACTGGCCAATATTGGGCTCACAAATGTATGCGGAAAGAGGTGCAGGCGCCTACCTAAACAATGAACCAATCACTGTCTCAAAAGTAGACAAGCTTGATGAGAGTTATTTTTGCCATGGAGGAGTCAAGTACTTTAAGGAGCAAGGTCTCTTGGATCAAGTAGCTCAGCTTTCCACAAAAACTAGATTTTCTCGAGGTTGGGGGGCAGAATTTGGCCAGTACTATCTACCTACGGGGCATTTAGATGTCAATGTTGATGCCTATATTGAAGTTTGGGACATAGCAGCTTTCATCGTTATTCTAGAAGAGGCTGGGGGGAAGATTACTGATTTTGAAGGCAATAAAGTTTCTAAGGAAACAACTCGTATTATTTCTACAAATAGACTCTTACATGATCAGGTAGTTGATTACTTTAGATCTCATGGATAAAATTGCACTATGAACAACTCCAACCAATTTGACTTCAATCAAGCTATTAAAGAACTAGATAAACAAGGAGCCATTGATTCTGTTGAGCAGCTGGGAAGCCAGATTCAGCAAATTTGGGAACTCTCTAAGCAAGTTGAGTTTGACGCTTCTTACAATGACATTGATAAGGTGGTGGTAAATGGCATGGGTGGTTCCATTATTGGAACACATGTTATCCAAACGGTTTTTAAAGATGAGCTAAAAATTCCTGTCATTGCTTTAAGTGACTACACTTTGCCAGAGTACGTGAATGAGAAAACTCTTTTCATTGCTTCAAGCTATTCTGGAAATACTGAAGAAACTCTCTCCTCGGTAGTAGATGCGCAACAAAAAAAAGCTAAAATAGCAGGAATCTGTTCTGGTGCTAAGCTGGGAAAATTTTTAACTGAAAACGATTACCCAGCCCTAATTTTTGAACCTAAGTACACTCCCAACAAATCACCTCGAATGGGATTAGGCTATTCTATTTTTGGACAGATGGCTCTTTTAGCTAAGCTAGGCGTACTTCCAGTATCTGAGCAAGATTACGACCAAGTTATGGAAGCAGTAGCAACTGCTCAGTTAAGTTTTAATCGTCATATTGAGACATCAGAAAACCCTGCAAAAATGCTGGCTTATAATTTTATCAGCCGAATCCCAATTGTAACTGCAGCTGAACATCTAGAAGGTGCTGTTCATGTTTTTGCTAATCAACTTCATGAAAATGCAAAAAATTATGCTGAGTTTCGTGTTATTCCAGAAATTAATCATCACTTAATGGAAGGGCTTCAATTCCCTAAATCGAATGATGAAAGTCTATTATTTTTCACCATTCACTCGGATTTATATTTAGAAAGCAATCAAACAAGAATTGATTTGACTGAGCAAGTAGTAGAAAGAAACCAACTCAGCACAGTTAGCCATAAATTGGAATCTAAAACTAAACTTGCTCAAGCATTTGAACTGTTAATTTTTGCTAGCTACACTAGTTACTACCTTGCACTCCTCAATGGCCAAGATCCTACCCCTAACCCGTGGGTAGACTGGTTTAAAGATCAACTCAAAAAAAACTAACTGGAAATTATTCATGACCACACAACCCTTTTACATAGTATCTTTGTTAATTAAACAACCAACTTGGGGTGGAAAGTATATTGCTAAGTTTAAAAAAATTACTGATCCAAAGGTTTCTCTAACTAATATTGGCCAATCGTATGAATTGGCTAAAGACTCTGTCTTGATCGCTGAACCCACCACTAACTTACCTTTTTTATTGGCTTCAGCCAATGACACAGACCATCCTCAGTGGCACGGACCAAAGGTTGAAGGCCTCAACATTCAAGAGCTGATAGAAAGTAATCCTGAGGGAGTCTTGGGTAAAAAAATTGTTAAAAAATCTGGCTCTCAAATGCCACTTTTAAATAAATTTACTCAAGCGAAAGAAAACTCTTACCAAGTTCACGTTGCACTAGGAAGAGAGTTTGATCACTGGCAACATAAACCTGAGTCGTGGTATTACTTTGAAAATGGCAAGGCAACGATTGGGTTGAAAGAAGGAATAAATCTCAAGCAATACCAACAACGTTGCCAAGATGTTTATCAAAAGTCTCTCCAACTTAGCCAACAAGTAAGAAAACAAGAACTTAAAGTTGAATCAGCTAGGCAACAATTGGCTGATTTTATTAACCAAGATCATCCCTCTAACTACGTTAACACTGTTTATCCACCACAAAACAGCATGGTTGACCTGAGCAATGGAGGCATTCATCATTCCTGGGAAAGCGACTCAGACCTACCTAGGGGAAATATCCTTTATGAAGTCCAGCTTGATCAACGAGATGATGTAAGTTCAATTCGTGGTTTCGATCAGGGGAAGATCAAAGACAATGGTGATATTAGAAATGTTGCTATTAATGACTACTTCACAGCTCTGAATATTGACGGTGAATATAATCAACCTGAACAGTATTTAAAAACTCCGCTGAAAAAAGAGGAGGGTGGGGCCACCATCTCTCATATCTTTGATAACCCCAGCTATCAGCTTACCCAAATTGAGTTTGCGGGACAGTATAGAGGTACAGAGACTCAGCTGGACCAAAAATTTCATCACTTATTTGTTAAGGAGGGTGGGGTAGTAATAACTTGGGGTGATCAAGAATGGCCTCTAGCTCAAGGTCAGTCTCTTTTTGTCCCAGCCAACTGTGACAACTACCAGCTGACTGCTTCGCAAGAAACAATTATTCTCAAAACTACTGGCTAACTCTTCCTCCAAACTCGGAGTTAGGATAAACTAATACATATGGATAGATCTGCCCTCATTCCTTTGGCTAAGGCTGGAAAGCATTCTCGAACAGAGGTAGGTGAGAAAATTCAGCAATTGGCTAGACTGCAACAAAAAGGCATCCCCGTTGCTAAAACTACAGTTATTCTCAGCTCCACTTTAGAAGAAATTGTTAATCACAGCGATCTAGCCCAATCTCTACGAGAGATAATTGATGCTGCTCCTAAAGATAAGAAAAATCAGTCTGCTCTACTGCGCCAACTTCAAGATGCCATTAGAAGAGTCAACCTACCCAAAAAGATTGTTAAAGAAATTCTAAAGTGGCATGAGCAAAATCCGGGTTTTGTGAGAGTTTTTACTGATGATCCAGAAAATCAGAATAGTCAAGAAAACATTAGTGGAGACGCTAATTTAATTGACTCTATTCTGTCAGTTTGGTCGCAGCAGATTCATTTAGATTTTGATCAACGCCAACTGAAATTATTTGCTCAACCAATTTTAATTCAACACCAGGGTCAACCCCAATCTTCTGGGATAGCTCTAACTCAGTCACCAGCCCATAAATCTCAGCTCCAAATTTCATCTGTATGGGGAGTTTTTGATCCCAATTATTTAGAGATTGAACCAGATCAATTTGAAATTGATATTAGAACCAAACAAATTATTCAAAAGCACCTTAGTCATCAGCACCTTCAGCTTCAAAGAGAGACAGACAATCTTAAAGAAAAAACAGTCCTGCACTACAAACAAGATCAGTTAAGTCTAGAAAAAAACCAAGCTCTTAAGTTATCTCATCTAGTGATTACCATTAAAAGACTTTTCTTAGAAAACCATCGGGTTAATTGGTTTTACCAAGATGATGAGTTTTTCATTACCAACATTACTCCAGATTCAGAGCCAGCAGTTTCTCAGAAAAACCAGGGTAAGATTCTGCTTACAGGAGATCCACTCCAGCCTGGAGTTGTCTCGGGGACCATCTTTAACCTCACTCACAAAGACCAGCTCAAGCAACTTGGTCATGGGCAAATAATTGTTATTCGCCAACTAACCTCAGATTATTTACCAGCTTTATCAAAAGCAGCAGCAATTATTTGTGACCAGGGACTCTCTAGCCCCATGCTGTCTAAACATATTTCCAAACACTCCTTGCCGACTATTATTAACACTCGTCACGCAACTAGATATCTCAGCCACGGCTTACCAGTTATTGTTAATGCCAATCTAGGACAAATACTAGCCGTAACTGAACACGCTACCCACCAAACCGCACCCATCAAATCAACAGTTATTAAAACCTACATCTCGGCTGGAAACCCTCATAAAGCTACTGAATATATCACCGACCATGTTGATGGGGTGGGAGTTTTGAGAAGTGAATACACCTTTGCTAGATTGGGTGAGCACCCCAAACACTTATTAAAATCTAAAAAAAGATACCAGTTGAAAGATGCACTTAAAAAAACCATTCAAGCCTATCGAAAAACTAAGAAGAACCTACCCTTGATTTATCGAACCCTAGATCTGACCTCTCAAGATTTCAAAGCTCTGGCTTTTGCTAATAGTTTTGAACCTGATGAACCCAACCCCTATCTTGGATATAGGGGAGGGATAAGAACTCTAAACAACTTCGAGCTCTTAGACTTAGAACTTGAAGTTTTACAAGAGATAACATCACAAAATAATGTACCTCTAGGTTTAATGCTACCCTTTATTAGAACTCCCAGCGAATTACAACTCATCACCAGCTATCTGTCTAAAAAACATCAATTTAAACCTGGCTCTAAAATTGAGCTCTATCTCCAACTCAATACTCCAGAAAATATTTTACAAATTGATCATTATCTGCGATCCCACTTAGATGGAGTTTCATTCAATGCTCGAAGCGTTCATGCGCTAATTCATGGGATTGATCCAGATAATCCAGAGATCTTCTCACTTTATCCATATGACATTAATCTAATGGAAGAGCTTTTGACTAAAATCATTAAAGCAGTCAAAAATACTCCTACCAAAGCGATGGTGCATTTAGAAGATAATAATTTGAGATTGGTAGAAATTGCTACCAAACTTGGATACGACATTATTACTGTTAAGCCTGAGTTCGCTCCTCGGGTTAAACAGCGCATTCGAGAAATAGAGGAGCAAAAGATACAACAGCTATAGATTGAGACAACTTAAATATGCCTATTATTAATGGGGTTCATGCCAGAGAAATTCTTGATTCAAGGGGACTACCCACTATTGAGTGTAGTCTTTGGCTTGATTCGGGACACATGGCAATTAGTAGTGTACCCACAGGTATAGAGGTCAGCAAATATAGCGCTGCTTCTTTATTTGATAACAATTCATCACAAATGATGGGCAAGGGGGTCACCTCAGCCATTAAAAATATTAATGAGATTATTGCTCCTCAATTAATCGGCAAAGATCCTCTTAAACAAACTGAGGTTGATCAGGTTTTAATCAATCTAGACGGTTCTGCAGACAAAAGTAAGTTGGGGGCCAATGCCATCTTAGCGGTCTCACAAGCATCGCTCAAAGCCGGAGCAATGAGTGTCGAGATGCCGCTCTATTACTATATCCAACAAAAATACCAACTAACTGATAGTTTTAATATTCCTACCTGCGTCTACAGTATGTTCAATGGTGGTATCTATGGCACAGGCAACTTAGACCTCAAAGATTTTTGCATCATTCCAGCCGGGCACATTGATTACAAGAAATCACTGAATATGGCAGTCACTTTTTTTCAAAAATTAGAAGCAGTCTTGATCTCAAAAGAAGCCATTCGTTGTGTAGGTAAGGTGGGTGGTTTTGCCCCCAATCTTTACTCCAATGTCGATGCTTTTGAAATTTTAATTGAAACTACCAAAACTACTCCTTTTACTTTTGCTCAAGATCTATTCTTTGGCATCGATGTCTCTGCTGCCCATATCTATTCAGATGGTAAATACTTACTCCGAGATCGTACTAAACCATACACTGCTGCTGAGCTCTTTAAGTATTTTCAGACCTTGCGCACAGTTCATCAGGTTACATATATTGAAGACCCATATCAGGAAGCTGATTGGAAAAGCTGGCAGGAGTTAAATAAAGAAATGGGTGATACTACTAATGTCGTTGGCAATAGACTTGTCACAGCTAATAAAGAAAGACTTCAAAAAGCCGTTAAGGAGCAAGCTTGTAATACTGTCGCAATCAAACCTATTGAGGTTGGAACTGTCAGTGAAACGATTGATTTTATTAAAACTGCCAAAGAAGCCAATTTAAAAATCATTGTCTCTCAAAGAAGTGGTGAAACTAACGATGATTTCTTAGCTGATCTAGCTGTGGGTGTAGGATCTAGCTTTGTGAAGTTCGGGGCACCTAACCGGGGAGAGCGGGTTGCTAAATACAACCGGCTGCTAGAAATCTACCAACAACTTGTGGATTGGGCCCAACCGCAGTAGAATCAGATTTTCTAATAAATAAGGAGCATTTATGAATATTTTGCAACCTGGAACTGTGGAACTCTGGATGGCCAGCCCCTATGCTTTGGCTATTCTAGGTTTGCTCTCTTTTTCCGAAAGCTCTTTTTTCTTAATCCCACCTGAAGTAATGGTTATACCCATGGGGATTGCTGCTCCAGATAAAGCTTTGGGCTTAGGTTTGTTCATTTCACTCTTATCCTTATTCGGAGCCATGTTCGGCTACTTCTTAGGACAAAAGGGTGGTAAGCCAATCTTGAGAAAGTTATTTAAAGAAGAACATACTCAATCAGTAGAGAACATGTTTAAAAAATATGACACTAAGGCTATTTTTATCGCCGCTTTTACTCCCATTCCCTACAAGGTCTTTACTATCTCAGCCGGAGTTTTTGATCTTGATTACAAACGATTTTTAATTGCTTCCATTATTGGCCGCACATCCAGATATATGATTATCATGGGTCTAATATATTTCTACGGAGAAAGCATCCGTTACTTTATCGAGAACCAACTCGACAAAGTGGTCGGGATTGGCACTATAGCTGCAATTGTTTTATTTGTTTTTTACAAATACGCCATTCCTTTCATTGAGAGCAAGTGGCTCAAAAGATCTCTAAAAGATATTTTGTTTGGCTGGATTAAGTAAGACCCAAAACAGACCCTTCTTGGTTTAAATTTTCAATTAGTCATTTTTGATATAGTTTGATGATTAAAGATCCAATTGTTTGTTCGTATCATCTTCGGTTATTCTGTATTTGATTCGGGAAACTTACGCCCGAACATGATTAACACTAATAAGGAGCCTCATGGCAGTCACGCTTTATAAACGACAGCGACAGATTTTAGATTTTATCGCTCAATACATCCAACAAAATGGTTATGCTCCCACTCTGCAGGAGATAGCAAATGCAATTGGAGTATCTTCATTAGCCACTGTCCATGAGCACCTCCAAGCTTTAGAGAGAAAACGAGTCATTAAGCGTTTTGATGGTCAGGTCAGAGGGATCGAACTCCTTGATCGCACCTTTTTAAGCAATGATGAGGGTATTACTGTTCCCATCATGGGCTATATCGCCGCTGGAAAACCAATTGAGCCTTACACTGACCCCGATGCTAGTTTTAAGGTCTCCCCAGAAATGATTTCGGGTAAAAAAAGAGCTTATGTACTGCAGGTTAAGGGCCAATCAATGATTGAAGATCACATCGATGATGGTGATTATGTCGTCATTGAAGAGACCCAGGCTGTGGAAGACGGCGACATCGTAGTTGCCTTACTTGATAATGGTCTCGCCACACTTAAAAGATTTTATAAAGAAGTTACCCGAGTGCGTCTAGAACCAGCCAATTCAACTATGAGTCCTATCTATGCAACTAATGTACAGATCCAAGGTCGAGTAGTAGGGCTGATTCGTAAGTTTCAGTACTAGTTTTTAAACTCAAAAATATTAGCAGACACAACATGAGACTGCTAATAGACCCCTAATTTTTACTTTGATTGATATATAGGCCTATTTATCTGGTATGAGTGGCTTTTCTGAGTACTTTTGATCTAGATTGACATAGCAGCGCAACAAATAAAGGTAGTCCGAGAGACGGTTAAGATATGACAGAATCAGAGGTGAGAGCTTTTCTACTTGAGAATGCTTAAAGGTGAGGCGCTCGCACCTACGACAGATAGTCCGAGCAATATCTATCTGAGCAGCTAACTTAGTTCCACCGGGGTGAAGGAACTTGCCTTGCCACTCACCAGCCATCTCTGCCTCTAATGCTTGGGAATGCTTTTCTAACCGATTTAGAGCTGGTTTTTTGAATTTTATCTGTGGAGCCTTAACAATGACTGCGCTGAGTTGGTATAAGTCATGCTGGACCTGCTCTAACACCTTTCGCTGAGCTCTAAAGTCACTCTCAGCATGCACCATCACTAGTCCAACCCAGGAATTCAGCTCATCAATGGTACCCACCACCTCCATCACCAGACTGTCCTTAGCCACTCGTTCTCCGCTAGCCAGAGAAGTTTGGCCGCAGTCGCCGGTTTTGGTAGAGATAGAAGTTATCTTTTGTTTTTTACCCATGGCACTGCACTTAACATTTGTCCATAGACATCATCCTCAATAGAAAGATTAAGAAAATCAATTTCTTTTTTAGTCGGCGGCTTCTTGGTGAAGGTAATGTCACTAATCTCGGTAATGACCGCAATTGGTCTGGCTTCATCGGCTTCACCCATCTCAACTACCCCAGCTACAGCTAAACCCTCGGCTACCCCGACTTGAGTCGAAATTAACTCTCGGCCAAATAAATCTTTAGTACCTACTTTGTCATTGAGAGCATTAAAACCACAGTGGCCAATGTTGGTCCCAATCCGCCCCCAACGAAGAGGAACTGATCTGCTGTCAGTAATAATCACTCCCAATTCTTTAACTTTGAACTCTTTGCGTAAAAACTGCCAAATCTCTTTGGCTGATTTGTAGGGATCTTTGGGCAAAAATGCATAATATTTGCCGGTGTTGGATGCATCAATCCCGGCATCAATGGCAAGAGCATTATGTTTGATGGTAAGGATCAAGTTCCACTTAGAAAAACTTTCATCGAGATAAGCTTCGGCTTCTTTTTTTACTAAGGCGTGTTTCTCTTCATGAGTGCCTTCTTTTATCGGGGCAACTGAGCCTTCACAAAGGGCCACTACTTTAGAGGTAACAACAACGACACTTTTCTCTTCTAACTCACGGATCGAATCTCTTAGTAGGGCAAGGAGGTCGTAATCTTTTTTAACTCTAGGGGTTTGAATAGCATGGACTTGCATTGCCCGAATTATAACGTCTTTCACGGTATAATGAAGGATCGGAGATGAAATTTAAACTTAAATCAAACTATACGCCCACCGGAGATCAACCGCAGGCTATAAAAAAGCTGGTGGAGGGTCTAGAAGATAAGAAAGAACACCAAACACTCTTGGGTGTAACTGGCTCTGGGAAAACCTTCACCATGGCTAACGTGATTGAAAAAGTCCAGAAGCCGACTTTAGTCATCGCCCACAATAAAACTTTAGCTGCTCAGCTCTACCAGGAGTTTCGTGATTTCTTCCCTGATAATGCAGTCAGTTATTTCGTCAGTTACTATGACTACTACCAGCCAGAGGCGTATATCCCCAGCACCGATACTTATATTGAAAAAGAAGCACAAATTAATGATGAGATTGATAAGCTCCGCTTATCTACCACCGCCAATCTACTCACCAGAAATGATGTGATTGCGGTAGCTAGTGTCTCTTGTATCTATAACCTCGGTTCACCGGTAGAGTACGGGCGCTATATTCTCCAGATCATGGAGGGGCAGTTGTTGCAACGCCGTGATCTATTACTCCGCCTTTCTCAGCTCCAGTACGAGGCCAGTAGTGCTGAGCTCCGCCGCGGTAGTTATCGTTTGCGTGGCGACACTATCCAACTCTGGCCAGCTTATGAAGATAAAGCCCTGCGGATTGATACGCTGGAAGACAAAATCATTAAAATTGACTGGATTGACCCCATCACTGGGACCAAGATGAACCCAGATAAAATGACTCTCTACGAGCGCAAGCAAAAACAATTTGTGATTTACCCGGCCAAACATTATGTGATTGACCCCAAATCACAAACCGAACGCTTTGAGCAGATTTTTGAAGATCTCAAAAAAAGACTTAAAACCTTTAAGGACAATGATCAGATTTTTGAGGCCCATCGCTTGGAGCAAAAGGTGAAGTATGACCTGCAGATGATCAAAGAGTTTGGCTTTACTAATGGTATCGAGAACTACTCGCGTTACTTTGATGGCCGCAATGAAGGCCAGCCACCCTACACGCTGCTGGACTACTTTAAACACAATGCTGAGGAGTTTGGTGATGGTGATTTCTTAACGGTCATTGATGAAAGCCACATGAGTATTCCCCAGATCGGTGGCATGCATGCCGGGGATCAATCCCGCAAAAGAACTCTCATTGACTATGGCTTCCGTCTGCCCAGTGCTTTGGATAATCGCCCGCTAGAGTTTAATGAGTTCCAAGAGCGCATCCCCCAAGCAGTTTATGTCTCCGCCACCCCGCGAGAGTGGGAGGTAGAACACAGTGGTGGGGAAGTGATTGAACAGTTGATCCGCCCCACGGGTTTACTGGACCCAGTGATTGAGCTGAGAAAAACTAAAGGGCAGATTGAGGATTTAATTATCGAGATTATTAAACGCAAGCAAATGGGACAAAGGGTATTAGTAACTACCCTCACCAAGAAGATGTCTGAGGCTTTAACTGAGTATCTGAATGATCAGGATAAGATTAAACAGTTGGTAGAAAGCTTCATTGCCAAACGCGATGAGCAATCAGAGCAGGTAAACCCAGAAAAAGTCATCCGAGCTAATGAGCAGTTACCGATTGAAAAAATGGAGATTAGACAGCTGGACGAGGAGTACCACACTCAAGCAAAGTTACCCCTAGAGATTGATCTGAGAAAAAAGATTCTTTATCCGAAGGTGGCTTACTTGCACTCTGGGGTAGAGACGCTGGAGAGATCTGACATTTTAGATGATTTGCGCAAGGGGGAGTATGACGTGGTGGTGGGAATTAACCTCCTCCGAGAGGGGTTGGATTTACCAGAAGTTACCTTAGTAGCCATCTTAGATGCAGATAAAGAGGGGTTCTTGAGATCAAGAATCTCGCTGATTCAGACTATGGGTAGGGCAGCTAGGCACGTAGAGGGCAGGGCTATTTTGTATGCGGATAACTTGACTAAGTCGATGAAGGTGGCGATTGGGGAGACGATGCGCCGCAGGAATTACCAGATGGAGTATAACCAGAAAAACAATATTGAGCCACAGACGATTGTGAAGCCTATCCGAGGTCGGATGATTGAGAAGGTGGAAGAGGAGGAAAAGGAACCCAGTGAAGAGATGTTTCTGGTTAGCTTAGGTAAAGAGCAAGTAGACTTAGTCGCTGTCAAAGCAGATAGCCTAACTCCGGACGATAAAAGAAAGATGGTGAAGAAACTCAGGGTCCGGATGAGACTGGCCGCAGATCAAATGGACTTCGAGCTCGCAGCCGTGTTACGGGATAAGGTGGGCGAGTTGAAAGAGTAGTTCTTATTACCTTCACCCTCCTAATTTAACCCCAACCACGCTATAATGGTTGTTCGTATTTTCTACGCTAATTTTATGATTGCTGATCAAATAATTGTCTCCGGTGCCCGTGAACACAACCTCAAGGATGTGGACGTCAAAATCCCCAAAAACAAACTCGTCGTTTTCACCGGACTATCCGGCAGCGGTAAAAGCTCTCTCGCCTTTGATACCTTATATGCTGAGGGACAGCGTCGTTACGTAGAAAGCCTTAGCTCCTACGCCCGACAATTTTTAGGAGTGATGAGCAAACCAGATGTGGACCAAATCGATGGTTTGTCACCAGCTATCTCCATTGACCAAAAAACTACCTCCCATAACCCCCGTTCTACTGTGGGCACAATTACCGAAATCTATGATTATCTAAGACTCTTATTCGCCCGCATTGGCCACCCCCATTGTCCAGAATGTAACCGCGAGATCTCTACCCAGAGCGTAGACCAAATCGTAGGTCATGTCATGGATGAGCTGAAAGAAAGAACTGGTAAAGCACCGACTAGGTTTATGATTTTGTCCCCAGTAGTCCGTAATCGTAAGGGTGAATTTGACGGGCTGATGGAGAACATCCAGAAAAAGGGTTATGTCCGGGCTCGAATAGATGGCAAGATCTATGATCTCAACAAAGAACTAAGTCTCATTAAAACTAACCGCCACACCATTGAGGCGCTGATTGACCGGTTGACCATTTCTAAAAAACAACTTCAAGATACTAAAGAACTCAAATCATTCAAAAGCCGCTTATCTCAATCCATCGAAGAAGCTCTCAAGCTTTCTGAAGGCTACAGTGTGATAAGTTTTGTAAATGATGCTTCACTTAGTTTTCCTGAACAACCCAAGAAAGTAGAGGATAGATTATTTAGTGAAAATCTAGCTTGTAGTCACTGTGGAATCAGCATTGAAGAGCTGGAACCCCGCTTGTTTTCTTTTAACTCCCCCCAAGGAGCCTGTGAAACCTGCAATGGCCTAGGTTCATTATTAAAAATTGATGCTGAAAAAATGATTGCTCCTGGATTGACTCTGAGTGAAGGAGCAGTGATTCCTTTTGCAAGTGCCCTGGCTCACGGGACTTGGTGGAGTAGGCTCATTAAAGCCGTCATCGCTGACAGAGGTTTTGATTTTCGTAAAACACCCTGGGAAGAGTTTGATGGAGAAACCCAAAAAATAATGCTCTATGGTTCAAAGAAAATTTATGAGGTCAGTGGTGAAAACCGTCAGGGTAGAATGACTAGCATTGAGCAATCATTTGAAGGCTTCTTAAAAAATCTAGAAAGACGCTATCAAGAAACTAACTCTGACTTTATTCGTCATGAGATTGAGAAGTATATGCTCCAAGAAGTTTGCCCCAGCTGTAATGGTGACCGACTCAAAGATGAGGCGCTGGCTGTTTTTGTAGATGGAAAAAACATTGCTGAGATTACCGCCCTACCTATCGATCAAACTCTAGAATGGGCTGGTCATGTTTATAAAGATAAAGTCTTAAGTGAAAAAGAACTCGCCATTGGTGATTCTATTCTGAAAGAGATTAATGCTCGGCTCAAATTTTTGACCTCAGTTGGCTTGGAATACATCAGCTTAAACCGTGAGGCCTCTACTTTAGCTGGTGGTGAAGCTCAACGAATTCGCTTGGCTTCTCAAATTGGCACCGGTCTAACTGGCGTGATGTATATCTTGGACGAGCCCACTATTGGCTTACATCAGCGGGATAACCATCGCTTAATTGAAACACTTAAAAACTTACGTGATAAAGGCAACACTGTCATCGTGGTCGAACACGACCGGGATGTGATTATGGCAGCTGATGAAATCATTGATTTTGGACCTGAGGCTGGCAAACTGGGAGGTAAAATTGTGGCCCAAGGATCACCAGAAGCCATGCAAAGTAAAAGAACTTTAACCGCCAAATACTTAGCTCGTAAAAAAGATGTCATTTATAAAAAAGTTGTCCCAGACAGGCGATACATTGACCCCAACTCCGCTGCCATTACTCAAAAAAATGAACCAGTCATCAAACTTGAAGGTGCAACTAAGCACAACCTCAAACAGATCGATGTTGAGTTTCCACTCCGAACTTTCACTTGTATTACTGGTGTTTCTGGAAGTGGAAAATCTACCCTACTCCACGATACTCTTTACTATCAGTTGGCTAATAGCTTGGGGTATAAGGTCAATCACAAACCTGGCCATGTAGATAAAATTACCGTCCCCGATGAAGTTAGAAAAATTACTTTAATTGACCAAAGCCCGATTGGGAAAACCCCTCGCTCCAATCCCGCTACTTACACTAAAGTTTTTGATTATATCCGCAAACTATTTGCTACTACCCGTGAAGCTCAAATCCGCGGTTACAAACCCGGGCGCTTTAGCTTTAACGTTAAAGGTGGTCGTTGTGAGTCTTGTAGTGGAGATGGGCAAATTAAAATTGAGATGCAGTTTTTACCTGATGTCTATGTGACTTGTGACGTTTGTCGTGGCAAACGCTATAACGAAGAAACACTAGAGGTTAAGTACAAGGGCAAGAACATTCATCAAATTTTAAAGATGGAAATCGAAGAAGCTTATGAATTTTTTGATGGCCATGCGACGCTGCGCAGTAAACTAGAAACCTTATTAGATGTTGGCTTAGGCTACTTAGAACTGGGCCAGCCCGCACCTACTCTGAGTGGTGGAGAGGCTCAGCGGGTCAAGCTGGCTAAAGAACTTTCCGGACGCGTCAATGAACATGTGGTCTATCTCTTAGATGAGCCCACCACTGGCTTGCACTTTCACGACGTTCAAAAACTTTTAGATGTCCTTCACCAACTGGTGGAAAACAATAATACCGTCATTGTTATTGAACACAATCTCGACATTATTAAAAACTCCAACTGGATCGTCGATCTAGGACCAGAAGGTGGGGCTAAGGGTGGAGAAGTGGTCGCCACTGGTAAACCAGGAGAGATTATTAAAAATAAAAAGTCATATACCGCTAAATATCTCAAGCAAGAACTAAGATCTAAAATGGGGTAAGATTTATCTATGCAAACAAAAGTTGATCAAATAATTAGTGAAGCTGAAAGATTTCTACAAAAGAAATCTTTTGATATGGCTCACGGATTAGAGCATCACCTCCAAGTTTGGGACAATGTCCAAAAAATAATTGGGGGTATTGAAGAAAAAGTAGATGAAACTGCACTCCAAATTGCTGCAAGGTGGCATGACGTAGTTACGGAAACAAAAAAGGTCACTAAAAAAAGAGCTAAAAAGACTACAGCCAAATTTGTAGCTCAAAGAATGGCAGATCTAGGCTTCCCCCAATCAACTATCAACAAAACTAAAACAGCTATCTTAGAACACAGTGTCATGAATAACCAAAGTATATTAGAGAGTAAAGTTCTAGCTGATGCTGATTTACTGGAGTGGTTCAATATTGAAAGATTTTTAAAAACTCTGCAGATTTATAACTCTGGTAAGGGAGCTAAAATTAAAAAAATAGCTCTAAAAAGATTTGCTAAAAAATGGACCCACAAAATTCCCGACCTAATTCACTTTGATATCACCCGCAAGTTTTATCATCAAAAGCTGGCTGAGTTTAAAAAAGATATGCGGGTCAAAAAAGCTGTCTTAGAAAAATACGGTGAGAAAATAGAAAAATACGGTGAGAAAATAGAAAAATTTATTTAAGGACAACCAACTTATGTTGATGAGAGCCTACGACATAATAACCAGAGTTTTCCGCCGTCCCCAATACAACTACCTTGCCTCACAGGTTGATCATCACGACATTAACAACCTTTCCTTACTAAAAAATGAGCTCAAAAAAATAAAAGTTACCCCTGGTCAATGCATTTTTTTCTGGCATAAAAAAGTTAAGTGTGTCGATCATGTTGCTGTTGTGCCCACTCAAGATAAGAACAAACTTAACCTGCTCGAGGCTAAAATAGTCCAGGGCACACCACCGCCAATAGGTGATGGTGATGATTTTTCTGGAATTAGAACTAGCACTGCCTTAGATTTTATTGGGGATTTGAACTCAACTTACTCCAGGGTAATAATTGCCTCACCCCCCAGTGCTACCGCTCAACAACTCAAAAAAGCAGGTGACTTGGCTAGAGAAATCGGTAGTTCTCAAAAAATTGATAACAAAATTATTCTATATGCACTGCCATTTGTGAGTAAATTATTCTACACCAGGTGGTTTAATTATCACTCCCACCTTAAATTCAAATTGGGTAATCCTTACTCATTAGCTAAGAGAAAAACTGGTCTCTATACTAGCTGGACCTATACTTATTGTGGAGACTTTGTGGGGAGAATTTATCATCTGGCTGGAGTTAAGGATTTGCCTAAAGCAAATTTCTTACACAAAAAATTTTACCGCAGCTCAACTTTTTATGAGTGGATGAAGGCCAATGATAAAATTGAAAGTATGATCTTGTGGAATGACCCCACACCAAAGAAGTACTAACTCATAATTAATCCGTTAATTGAAGTTGGTGATTTATAGATTTAAAAATAAAAGAGCGGGCTGACCGGTACCCCGTAAACTAAGACAGTTGTGTGAGAAAATAGACACAGCTGAAAGGGGTAAAAGATGATGAAAAGGATTCCTAAGGAGATTAGGGAGGAAATATTAGTTAAAGCTAGAGCTGGGGAGAAAATAGCAGCTTTGGCTAAACAATACGGGATAAGTGATCGCACTATCTACGGTTGGCTAAGAAAAGATACAGGTGAAGATGTAATCTCAACTCTTAAGTACAATAAACTGAAGCGGGAAAACCAGGAGTTAAAAAGGCTAATTGGTGAGTTAACTTTAGATATGAGCCTTGGGAAAAAAAATTAAACTAATTCACAAGGCTAAAATAAAATCAGTCAGAGCCAAAGCTCTAGGTATTAGTCGAAAAAATATTTACAGGGAAAGCCAGCTTGAAGTTAAAGATAAACTTCTCAAGAAAGATATTGGGTTAGTTCATGATGAACATCCAGCTTATGGACACAGAAGGGTGGCATGGGAGCTAGGGATTAACCCAAAGAGAGCTTTAAGAGTGATGAAGAAGTTTGGAATCAAGCCACCTAGAAGAAAAGTAAAAAAACATTGGTGTACAGTCTCAACCAGCAATCATGTTTACACCAATCTCATTCAAGATTTAGATGTCAATCAGCCTCACCAGGTGTGGAGTAGTGATCTAAGCTACATTAAGTTTCAGGGTCAGTTTTGGTATTTGGCTACGATTGAAGATATTTGCACTCGCCAAGTCATGGCTGTTCAAGTAGGCAAACAACACAATGCTCAACTAGTTCTTACCACTCTTAAACAAGCCCTAAAACTAAATGTTCCTCAATATTTTCACTCAGATCAAGGAACTGAGTTTATGGCTAGAATTTGTACTGACTACTTAGAAAAATATGGTGTTGGGGTCTCAGTGAGTGACGCTGGTTCTCCCTGGCAAAATGGATACCAAGAATCATTCTTTGGGAGGTTTAAAGAAGAGTTTGGTGACTTTAATAGATTTAACCATATTGGTGAGCTAATTGAAGAAATTTATTCACAAGTTTACTACTATAATTTCAAACGAAGACACACTGCTTTTAAAGTTTCCCCTGTAGATTATGCCGCTTCTAAATACTCAGACTATTGTCTTCATAAAAGGGGTGCTTGACAACCACTTGCAGGGCATACTCTCGTCCAAACTTTTTTATTTCTAAAATTGTAGTAGCTAAGGCAATTAAATGATGTGTGTGAGGGCTGGAATATAGACAGCTATTGATAATGCCATTGGCCTTATCTCCCAGCTTCTTATCCCTAAACGCAATCATCCCCTTTTGCGGTCCTGGAAAAGTTTTATGGGTATTAGCACTAATGACATCAGCTCCTTCTGTAAGGGGTGATTGGAAGACCCCACCCATGATTAAACCCATGGTGTGACTAGCATCATAGATAATAATCACCTCATCACCCAGGGCTTGCCTCAACTCTTTTAAATTATGAGGATTAAGGTAGTAAGACACATCCATGTAAAAAGCTGTGGCTCCAGTTTCTTGGAAAATCTGGGCAATTTTGTCTGCTTCAAATCTTAAGTTCTTGTGGTCAAATTCTGCAAAGACCTGTTTTCTGCCAATTCGTTCTAAAATTCCGGCCGTAGCAAAGTGACCACCATCAGCTATTTTGACCGTCATCACTACATCACCAGCCTCAGTAGTAGATAAGAGCGAGCACATCATTGCATGCACCCCTGATAAACAATTAAGGTTAACACTATCTGCATGCAACATCTCTTTGGCTGCTGCCTCAGCCTCATTGATCAATTCCTCAATCCCAGGGAAACCTATGGCTGTAAAAGGTCCCATGTCAACCTTACTCCCCTCTCCTCCACCAAAGAAATAGCGCTCAGACAACTTAGAACCCAAAAACATTCTGGCTGTTTTTGACATCTGGGCTTCATTGGAAGTTAGATGGAGAAACTCCTCATTTCTAGCTTCTTCTTGTTTGATTTGGGAAAGGATAGGTTGGATGTTCATACTCTCATATTATAGTTGATGATTAATTTGATACAATGAGTTTGCTAGCGGTGATAGCTCAGTTGGTAGAGCGTTTGCTTCCCAAGCAAAAGGTCGCGGGTTCAAACCCCGTTCGCCGCTCACACCTGCTGGTTTGTCCAGACGCCTGTGTAGCTCAGTTGGTAGAGCAATGGTATCGTAAACCATAGGTCGTCGGTTCGACCCCGACCGCAGGCTCAGTAAAAATTAGTTTAATTATATGGCTAGATCCAGAATTTCTAGAAAACAACAGCAAAAAATGGTGCGTCAAACTGCTCTGATCATTGTCTTGGCCGTTTCTCTATTAGCAGCCTTTATCTTTTTTATCATGCCTCAATTTATTAGATTGGCTGATGGATTATTGAATGGCAGCGGTGGCTCAATTGAATCTCAGGATGAAGTTCCACCTCAAACTCCAGTTCTATCTGCCCCAGTGGCAGCCACCAACAGTGCTTCTCTACCGATTTCTGGCGTTGGGGAGGCTAAAAGCCAGGCAGTATTAGTGCTTAATGGTGAGCGCCTTGAAGATGTCGAGATAAACGACAGGGGCGAGTTTAAGTTCACCGTGCCTCTCACCGAGGGTGAGAATGCGTTAGCAGTCTTTGGAGTTGATGAAGCTGGTAATGAATCAGTTCAGACTCGCGAATACACAGTTCAACTTGATACAGAAGCACCAGGGATTGAGATTGAGAGTCCTACGGATGGAGCTGAGATTGAGTTAAGAAAGAATCAAATTACCACCATTAAAGGTTTCACTGAGCCTAAATCCAAGGTATTCATTAATGATCGTTTAGTTTATGCCAAGGCAGATGGCAGCTTCACTATGAGTCTTAATCTTGAAGAGGGAGAAAATAAACTCAAATTTAAGGTTGAAGACAGGGGCGGGAATGTTTCTGAAAAAGAAATTACGGTTAAGTTTAGATTTTGATTTCCTCAAGAGTTAAGATCTGTGAGGTGAGCCACAGCCAGATAAACGGTTGAAAAACAGTATGGTTAAACTGTGAGTGAATAAGTATTGCAATAAATGCTGCAAATATATAAGTATCTCTTTGATACAAGTATTGTCCTACTCTATATAGGATAATTAAAGCTATTCCCAGACCCACTACTCCCATTGAGGTCAATAGAAAGACAACTAAGTTATTGGGGAAGTGAGCTGTGTTAGGCCAAAAGGACTCTTCCCCCATTTGATCCTGATAACTAAACAGTCCTCTACCCACTACCCACTCATATCCATTTAAGCTCTTCAAAGATGACTGGTTTGATTCAATGCGGGCTGTAACGGAGGCAGTTCTCTCCAGCTTTACTCCTTCCCCCTCTGGTCTAGGTAAAAAGGGAATCGTAATTATAAATAGCCCCATAATAATTGGAAGAACAAAGTTCTTTTTATAGGACTTAATAAACCCGATAAAAATTATCAGAGCTGATCCTAGAATAAAACTGATAAAACTGGCTCTGGAATAGGTTGGGAGTATAGCCCCGGCCAATAAGACTGATATGGTGTTCTTAACCTGGTTTGGCTTATTCCACAGTCCTTGGGTAATGAGAAAGGATACGGTGAGGAGAATACCCGTAAAGTTGGGGTCAAATTGAGAACCGATGAGTCTAAATAGGTGATCATCCCAACCTAAGTATTTAAGGAACCTAACATCTGGCAAGAATAAATATTGTAGTAGTCCCATAATAGCTACGGATAAACCAGCCAAGACCCAGTAACAGCGATATGATTTACGAGAGTAAGGTAGAGTAAGTGGCAGACTTAGGGCAAAAAGTAGGTAAGCAATAGCTCTAACTATATATAGCAAGGAAATGATGGAGAAGCTTTGGTTTATAATATTAATTATTAAACCGATGGCTATCCAAGCTAACAGCAAGTAAGTCAAATTATTGAAAAAATACTTTTTAATCAGCCGCATCATGCTTCGATAGTGTTTCTGAGCAACCAATATTAGCCAAAGGGCAATAAATATGTCATGAACATAAAAAGATATCACTTCATTTAATTGAATTCTCTGAAACTGTCCCAGAGAAAAAAGAGATAAAATTATTATAAATAAATATTTAAATGTTTTTTTCATGGTTTTTCTGGTATTGAAGCTCGTATTGAAAAATCCTGACGCAAAAAGAGTGCAGGCTCATCATTAGGGCATAGCTAAGCCCTCTCCAGCCATCTAAAATCCCTCTCTTAAGTAAAAAATTGTTAATGAATTTTCCTACAGGAAAAGTTATAAGACTATATAGATTAAGCTTATAATCTTGGCCAAATCTATACTTTGCTTCGATTTCGGCATAGTTAATAATTGAAGTTAAAAATTTATTTAAAGAAGAATGGGCGCAATGAATAATCCTAATATTTGATCTTCCCACTGTTCCATCAATCTTTGCTACCTCATGAACGGGGCGTACCCAAGCCATCTTACTTTTCTTACCCATTCTAAGCATTCTCATGTTTCCAGCCTCACCATAATTGATGAGTTGATGATAAAAAACATCTTGTCTTTTTACCATTACCCCATCAAGGGAATTTTTATGAATAATTCTACTGATTTCAGCCACGGATTCGTGAGTAATAAGCTCATCACTATCAAGAAAAAAAACCCATTCATGAGTTGCTTTCTTTAAAGCTTGATTACGAACTTGTGAAAAATCAGTTATTTCTTTATTTTCTACAGTAATTATTTCCTTAGCAAACTGTGACGAATTGAGTGCTCGTTGAAATTGTTCATCTCTGTGCTTAAATAAGATGATGACGCTAATATCGAGGGTGGTAGACATCATAAGTTGTAAATTCTATTTTGGTTATATTGGGATAACCAGATAGGCTAGAATTTTTTGGTTCTATGTAGAATACCATACCTTCCCGCCCATCTTTAGGAATTCCTAACTCTCCTGCTAACCAGCGTAGGTTATCAAAATAACTTGGAAATTTTCCAGCTGGATGAGTGGTTAATAGTTGAAACCTACCTTCACTAAGCCTATCGATTGTTTTAATAATTTGTCGTTGTTCTTGAACTGAGGGGTTATAGCTAAAATCTTGAACATTACTAACAAAAAAATTATGTTTGAATATCGAGCTGATATTTATTAGTGCCCAGATACCGATGAAGATTTTTAAAAGTATTTCTTTCTTATGAAATATCTGGCTTAGTCCCCAACCTATCAGGAGGCTTAGGAGTGGGAAATAGGGCGGAAAATAGGCTTCTGAGGGTGTCCCATGCACAAAATAACTAAGAGTCAGTAGTATAAGAGCAGCAATTGTTATTTCTAGACCAATTTTAAGACTCCTCCTTCTCATAAATGCTAAAACTAGGCTAGTCAAAAGTAATCCAAAAAAGACAAGGGAGATAAGATTATTTTGGGTACTAAAAATGCGACCTATGTATTTTCCATAAATAGCAAACGTTCCAATTACTCCACTGACTGAAAATTGATGATTGCCCACTAGACCAGTTAGAGAAGTTATTCTGTACCCTATCCATAGAATAAATCCACCAATTTGACTCTGACTAAAAGAGCTGGTCAGATCATGAATAATCTGTGGCAGTAGCCCTAGGAGTAATGCTGCGCAGAATTGTGAAATAATACTAATATCAATTTTTATCTTCTTGCGCCATAAGATATAGGGGATCAGTAAGCCCAAAGAAAACAGGGTCAGCTCAAACTGCATGATAAGAATCCAGGCTAATCCTGCGCCAAATACTCCCAATCTCTTATTCTTCCACAGGTATTGAAGGGCAAATAAATAAATCATGACCACAAATGGAATGGGATTGGTGTGATAAGGCACTCGGCTATGAGCGATGGCCAAAGGGGAAAATGCTAATAAGGCAGATGAAATCAAAGCAGTTTTTTTATTGATAAAAACTACGGCGTATTCATAAACGGCTATGACTGCAAGTATTCCCAAGAATGCAAAGATAATTGAGAAGGCGAAGGTATTTTGTCCAAAAGCTGAATAAATAATCATTTCTAGCCAAATAGTTAATGGTCCCTGATGAAATCTGGGCACACTAGAAGGAATACCCAATAAAGGAATATTTTGTGATTCAACCGCTTGTTTGGCCATCAAGAGATCTTTGGCAGCATCGCTAAATAAAATTCCTCGAGAGGAAATATCCCACGACCTCATTAGTGCGGCAAAGATAATAATTAAAGTTATGACCCAGTTGTCTTTAATAAACTTTTGCCATTGAGCCAGGCTAGGAAGTTTTTGTTTGTTGATAGATGCCATAGGCAATTATGGGCAAGGATAGAGCCCTACCGAAAGCGAGACCCATGACTGCACCAAGCAGTCCTTGTTCTTGTCCTAGGATAATTATTAAAGAAATAGTTGAGATAAGATTAAAAAATTGATGGGTGTTTAATATCTTGTAAGCACCCTTGGTTAGGAACAGTGTATAACCAATAAGGGCAAAGCTATGAGTTACTCCGGCTAAAACCAGCCAGCTAATAAGGGGAACTACATCAAGCCACTGTGGACCTAAAATTAAATTTACAAAAAATTCGGGAAATAATAGGATAGGAATTGAAGTTATTAATAAAAGTAAGCCAGTAAACCCCAGAGTTTTAAAAGTAGCATTTTTGAGTCGTTTGGAGTCAGTAGAAATTTTGGTATAAACAGGGAGGGTGCCATGGTGAACTGACCTAGCTAGGTCATAGTTTAATTTATGAGTTAGAGCATATGCATTATGATAAAGACCTAGTTTGTAAGTTCCGACTAATTTACCAATGATGAAGTCGTCCAAGTTGTCATTGAGGTATCCCATCAATGAAGATAGGCTCAGCCACTTAGCATTATTGAAAATTACCTGAGCTCTTGACTTCAAGTATTTAAATTGAGGTCTGAGTTTGAAAAAAGTGAAAGAAATTATTACCTCAATAATAGCGGCACCGATCATGCTAAAAATCATGGCAGAGACTGATTTGAGTAATAATCCGAGCGTAATTGCCAGTACCCCCTCAGTCAAAACAAGTGAAAGTCGGTAAAGACTATCTTTGAAAAATTTGAAGTTCTTCCTGAGCGAGATGATGTAGGGATTAATAAATCCCCTTACCACTGGAACTAGCGAAGCTAGTGAAACTAGAGGGATGAGTTGTGGATTATTAAAGTAATGACTCAACCCAAAGCCCATTAGAATCATCATGATAGCAATAATAAAACCTCTCGCAATGGAGACAACCCAAGCGGTATCAAGAAAATAGGATACAGATCGTTTGGATTTGAGAATAGTGATGTTGATTCCGGTTTGTGCGGCAGCCTCACTTAACCCTAAAGTAATCACGGTTAAGGAGAATAACCCAAAGTCATCGGGGCTAAGTAATCTAGCTAGGACAGATATTTTAATTAAGGAAATTAATGCGGCAAATACCTTCATTACAGTCTGCCAACTGAATCCCTCAATGGCTTGTCTAAAGTAACTCATGGGTGAAATTATGCCTCAGTTTAGATATAGTGAATAGATTAATAGTATATGACATTGTAATCTATGAAGATTATTAGCAAAATAGGCGGAGTTTTTTTTGATTTTATTGAGACCATAGTCATTGCTCTCTCCATTTTTTTGGTAGTTTATTTATTTTTTATGCAGCCCCATCAAGTTAATGGCCAGTCGATGGTGCCGAATTTTCTTAGTGGTGAGTATGTATTAACTGATAAAGTTACTTATCGTATGCGTAATCCTGAAAGAGGTGAGGTGATAGTTTTCCACGCTCCTCAGTCAGCGCATTGTCCCAAGGGAACTGGATGTGATTTTATCAAGAGAATACTGGCTGTTCCTGGTGAAAGTGTAGAGGTAAAGAACAACGGTATTTATATCAATGGCGCGCGTTTGCCAGAGTCGTACATTCCGAGTTCTTATAAAACCCTAGCTGGAGAGTTTTCTAAAAATAGGGTGGTGAGATTAGGAACTAATGAGTACTTTGCGGTAGGAGATAATAGGCCGTATTCAAGTGATTCAAGGGCTTGGGGTCCGATAGAAAAGGAAGCTATTGTTGGTCGAGCTTTCTATCGTTACTGGCCACCAAAGGCGATGGGGACGATTGTGAAAGCTAGTTATTAGTTTTTTTAAAAAGGAAACTCATCTTCTTCTTTTTTTCTTCTTTTTTCTTCTTCAGCTTCAGCTATTCTTGCGAGATAAGAAGATACAATTTGTGCGAAGCCGTGATCTGGGTTTGCTTCTATCCAAGACTTAAGATCTTCTATATCAAAGTCATACAGATCGTCACCATGCTTAATTACAATTTCGTTCATAATGCTTGATTATATCAAGCGAATTTACTTTTTTCCAGTTATATCAACTATTTTTTCTAGATCTCGCTGAGTCTCTTCCGGAGAGCCTTTCAAAGTAATGGTGATCTTTGTTTGGCGGTGAGATCTAGTTAGTTTGAGTTTAGATCTAGTGTGAAAAAATTGTTTAAAGTTATTTTCCCAGCTCTTAAGAACTTTTTCACTGATTTTAATAGAACTCTGGTCAGTTTGGTTGTTTCCAGTAGGAGAGCTTTTCTTCTTATATCTTCTAGCTAGCTCCTCTGCCCTTCTTACTGAAGAGTGTTCTTTTAATATAATTTTATAGGCTTTTATTACATCAACCTCATCTTGAATGGAGCTTAGGGCTCGAGCATGGCCCTCTGTAATAAGGCCATCAATTAAACCATCGGTCACAGCATCGGGGAGATCAAGAAGTTTGAGAGAATTACTAATGTAAGAAGGAGACTTACCGACTTTTTCAGCAAGCTCGGCATTAGAGTAGTTAAAGTTGCGCATTAATTGAAGAAAAGCCTGAGCTCTTTCAAGGGCATTTAGGTCAACTCGCTGTACATTTTCCACTAGGGCCATTTCCATCATTCCCTTAGGAGTGGTTTTTTTGATATGAACAGGGACTTCTTCTAAACCAACTATTTGAGCAGCTCGCCAACGTCTTTCACCAGCGATGATTTGATAGCCAGCGGGAGTTTGCGCAACCACTATTGGCTCAATAATCCCATAAGATTTAATTGAAGCGGCTAATTCTGCCACATCTTCATTTTTAATTTTCCCTCTAGGTTGAAAAGGGTTGGGCTGAAGTTGTTTGGTAGGGAGAGTACTAGTCATATTGATTACATCCTAACAGAAGAAATCCCGAATAAACTAGCACTAAAAAAGGCGTGAAAATCCGTGAAAATTTGATTTTAGCCTGAAATAAAACGTGAAAATTGTGTAAATTAAGCAGTAACTACGTTAACTACAGTTCTGTCGTGTTTCTGACTGAATTTAACGGTACCATCTTGCATGGCAAAAATAGTGTGATCCCGACCCATACCAACACCCTTACCTGGCTTATACTTCACACCCCGTTGACGAAGAATGATTTGGCCAACCTTAATGACTTGGCCACCAGATTTCTTTAAACCGAGTCTCTTTCCACTTCGTTTTTGTTGTGATTGTTGAGCAACTTTGCCTGAGCCCTTAACGTGTGCCATATTATCCTTTATACCTTAAAAAATGCAGCTGTCTTTTCACAATTGCCTGAGGGCGACTGTAAATAACTGGCTGAGACATAGTAGTGTACCCGAGTTGAGATATCTTGTCAATTAATTTATTGAGGTCGTGAGTTTGATTCTTAGTTTCCACTAATGGAAAAATAATAATCACTATTCCTCCAGGTTTTAAGATTGCAGTCCAGTTTTTAAATGCTCCTAGGTAAGTTCGATATAAACCTTTAAAAATATTTTTTAACTCATGTTCTTTGGGTTTAGGTTTGCCTAAAAATGGCTCAGTAACGATGGCGTCAATTTGATTTGAAACTGAATCAAGCCATGGTTGTGCAGCATCAAGTTGAGATATGGTGGGTGTTTTTTTATCTAATCCGTACTCTTCAATTAGCCACCCTAGATTATCTTGAGTACCTCTGACTGCGTCTAAGTCAATATCAGATCCAGAAACATCACAGCCCATCATCAGGGCTTCCATGAGAATGGTCCCCGAACCACAAAATGGGTCATGTATTTTTAAGTCCAGTTTTGGCTTAGAGATGTCTTTAGCGATATTAACCATCACTCGGGCAACTTTAGGAGGTAGCATACCCTTTTTTCCATCAGCATACGGCTTATATCGATCTCGCTTTGTCCAGTCATCTATATCTTGAATAGAGATGGTTTTTGCTAAAATTAGTTTTTCATCGTCTTCAATAATAACTAGCTCATGAACTTTTTGGTGGGTTAAGACAGCTGCGGTTAACCCCTGCTTGCCTGAGTCAAGGTATCTAGATTTAATACCCAAGGTTGTTAATTGTTTTTTAATTACAGCTAAATCAGCTTTGGGCAAATTTACATTACTCAGGTTAGTGACGCTAAATATTACTTTTCCAGTTTGTTGGGATAGGTGCTCAGTGACTTTGGACTCAACCTCATTAATTAATTTAGTTTCTAATTCAGACAGCTTTTTATAGGTCTTTACTAGTCCGCCAGATTGACGCTGAAGTTGATTAATGTCAATTTTCTCATCAGTATCCAGAGAGCGAAGTTGACTGGATATGGGCTGTAATTTTCCAGCGACCAAGTGTTCTAATTCAAGAATAGATAGTTGAGGAGTGTTTCCTAACTGGAAATAATAAGTTGACATGAAATTAGTATATACCTTTAACCAGCGATCTTGACGACTTCAATTGTGCTTTGAGGTTGACGGTGACCATAGACTCGGCGATATCGAGACTTTGCACGAAATTTTGCTACACGAAGTTTTTTACTTCGGCCATGCTCAACTAATTTAAAGGTGACCGAGGCTTTTTCTAAAAGAGGTGTGCCAATTTGCTGAGTTTTATCATCACCAATCATCAGCACTTCTTTAACCTGAAATTCTTTACCTTCTGTTTGATCTAGTCGATCTAAAGTTAGTTTATCTCCTTCAGAAACTTTGAGTTGTCTACCGGAGAGTTGAATTATAGCGTATTTTGACATAGGTCTTTCTTTAACAAGCGGTAATTATAACACGGTTTCAAGATAGATGCAGGGTTTTTTTAGGCCTAATGTTGGTTGAGATAGATTGAACCACAGCAAACATTGCCATTAAAGATAGTAAGGAACTACCCCCATAAGATAATAATGGCAAAGTCAAGCCAGTGATAGGCATTAAGCCGATGTTCATTCCAATGTTTATCCCGGTTTGAAAGGCAGTCATAGCTGCTATGCTCATACAAAAGTAGTACTCTGACTTAGACGATGATCTCAATCCAACTTGAATAATAAAGCTGATTATTAGTGAATAGATTAGAATCACAATTGTAGAGCCAATAAAACCAAATTCTTCTGCCAATGAGGCAAAGATAAAATCAGTTTGTCTTTCTGGCAAAAATTTAAGATGAGATTGAATTCCCTGACCCAATCCCCTACCAATTAATTGCCCCGATCCTGCTGCAATCAATGCTTGGCGAGCATTATAACTAGAATCTTGAGTGTCTTGACTTGAATCCATGAAACTAGTTATTCTTTGTTTCTGGTACGGCTTGAGTACGAAAAACCAAGATAAGATAATCCCCATAAAGGCCAAGCTAGCTAGGGTAGCGATTTTTTTCCAAGAGATATTGCTTAGAAAAATAACAATGCCAGTACTAAACAAATAAACTAAAGTTGTGCCTAAGTCTGGTTCAATCAGGATTAGACTGGCTGGAATTGCTATAACCACTATCGCTTTAATTAAGGTTGAAAACTTATCTAGCGAATCTTTAATTAAACCCAACACTAAGGTCGTAGCTAGAATAGCCATCTGAGAGGGCTGAAGATTGTACTCTCCCAGAATTGGGATCCAGCGACCAGTTTTTCCTGAAAAAAATCCATATAAATAAGAAACTATTAGTAAAATATTAACCGCAACGTAAATTGGCCAAGCTAAATTTTGTAACTGTTTAAATTTTATCTTAGAGATCAAAAAGAAAACACCAAAGCCAAAAATGAAAAACAGTGCTTGTTGGGTGGCTAATTCTGGAACCACACTTTTTAAAGTTAATAAACTAATTAAAGCTAAAAACAGTAAGAGGGTGGGTAAAAGCCATCGCTTCATGAGTTTATTATACGCAACTCATCACCTTGACTAATTGTTGTATTAGTTTTGAGTTCAATTTCTCTTTGCCATTTTGGAGATAAATGAGGAACTTCAACTTCAACATGTTGATCAATTTGCAGCCCATCTTTTTTACGAAGTTTTTGAATATCTCTCATTAGTTCTCTGGCCTCACCCTCTACCTTGAGTTCTGGAGTTATATCCCAATCATAATCAACTTGGAGATCAACATTTTTTTCCCATGTAATCTCTTTGACATTTAGTTCATCGGCAATAACCTCAAGTAAACTATCAAATGGTTTTTCTCCCGGCGCAGAAACTAGTAATTTTCCCAAGGGCTGTCTAAGCCTGACTTGCTTCTGTGTTCTTAGATTCCTGCCCTGATTTACAATCTCTTGAATTAATTCCATTTTATCTTCCAACTCTGGATTCAAAAGACTTTCTTTTGTAGTGGGCCAATCAGAGTGATGAATTGAGGTATTTTCATCAACTAAATTATGGTGAATTAATTCAGGAAAATAGGGGGCTAAGGGAGCCATGAGTTGGGCTAGAGTATAAATTGAGTATCCAAAAACATGACTTACTTCCTTGTTATCATCTGCTCTTAAACGATCTCTGCTTTGTCGTAGATACCAAGTAGAGAGCTCATCAACAAACTCCATCAATGAGCGACTGGCCTTTATCAGATCATAATCATCCATGTATTTAGTGGCAGCTTGAATGAGGTGTTGGGTTTTACTAAGTAGCCATTTATCCATCACATCTTTGGGTTCAGTTGGCACTTGAGTTGCATTTACTGTTTGATCAGCAAATGTTTTGAAGAATTTGAAAATATTCCACCAAATCACAAATACCTTTCGACGAATATCGCCCACCTCTTTTTCACTAAAATTTAAGTTTTCACCCTTCATTACCGTGGAACTCATGAGATAGAGGCGCAGACTGTCTACACCATATTTATCAATTAAGATGGTTGGATCGGGATAGTTTTTCTTAGACTTACTCATTTTAGAACCATCTTCAGCCAGAATAGTGCCAGTGGTTAAAACATTCTCAAAGGAAGGCTTCCCAAAAATACCCACTGACATAACGTGCATGGTGTAAAACCAAGCTCTTGTTTGGGCAATGTACTCACTTACAAATTGAGCTGGATAATTTTTTTCGAACTTGTCTTTATTCTCAAATGGGTAATGCATGGAAGCAAATGGCATTGATCCAGACTCCACCCAGCAATCAAAGACTTCTGGTAGGCGTAAGCCTTCAACAGTTTTTTCATCATCCACCCAAACTTTTACGTGATCTAGGTGTTGGCGATGGATATCTTTAATATTTTTAACTTGGTTTGGTTCAACTGCCCATTGCTTAAGTTCTTCTAAAGAACCAATGATACGAGTCAATGACTGGCCATCCTTTTCTCCTCGCCAAATTGGCATTGGCGTACCCCAATAGCGAGAGCGAGAAATATTCCAATCAGGAGCATTTTCCAGGCCTTTTTTAAAACGACCATGCTTCAAATGCTTGGGAAACCAGTTAACTTTTTCATTTTCCTCAATTAAGTTATTTTTGAGTTGAGTGATATCAATGAACCAAGCTGGAACCGGGGCGTAGTAAAGCCTGGTGGCACAACGATAGCATGTCGCCACATTGTGGGTTAGTTGTTCATTTTTATAAATTAAACCACGTTCTTTAAGATCTTTATTAATTGAGTTATTAGCTTCAAGAATACTCATTCCCTCCCAAGGCTTAACCTCTGTCTTCAATTTACCCTCTTCATTGACATGTTCAACTAGTTGTACGCCCTCACGCTTCATAACCCGATAATCATCTTCACCATAAATAGCTAGCGTGACCACACCAGTGCCTTCTTCATCGGTTACAAATTCATCAGCCACTACTACTCCAGCCCTCTCTCCTTTTTTACGATCAGGATAAAAATCAAAGTGTAGTTCATATTCGAGTTGAGTTAGTTCTTCTCCAGTCATAGTCTCAACTACTTCGAAAGGTTCATCTAATAGAGTTTCCTTGACTCTGCTACTGATCAAGATATAAAACTCATCACCCTGTTTGACCTTAGAGTACTCTGAGGTCGGATGAACAGCCAAAGCTGGCGTTGCCAGTTTATTCCAAGGAGTCGTAGACCAAGCTAGCAAGAAAGTACTGTCTTGATTTTTAACTTTAAACTTATAAGTAGTTGAAGGCTCGGTGACTTCCTCATAGCTGTTATCCATGGCTATCTCAAAATTAGAAAGCGGAGTGCTGCAGCGAGGACAATAAAGAATGACTCTTTTACCTTCATAGACTAAATCTTTTTCAAAAAGCTGTTTGAATCCCCACCAGACTGACTCCATAAAGCTGCAGTCCATAGTTTTGTAGTTGCTTTCAAAATCTACCCACCGTCCTAGGCGACCAATAATTTTTTCCCATTCTTTATCCAAGCGTAAAACCTCGCTCTGACAAGTGTTGTTAAACTGATCTATTCCTAGTTCTTCAATACCTTTTTTACCACCTTTAATTTTAAGTTTCTTCTCGATCATATTTTCAATTGGTAAACCATGACAATCCCAACCCCAAATGCGTTCCACCCGGTAGCCCTTCATGGTCCAGTAGCGTGGCACCACATCCTTTGTAGTGGAAGCTAAAAAATGTCCGTAGTGAGGCATACCTGTTGCAAAAGGAGGGCCATCATAAAAAACGTAGGCTTTATTTTCCGGTCTCATTTCAACTGATTTTTTAAAAGCCTTTGTATTTTGCCACCACTTGAGAGTTTCCTCTTCCAATTGTGGTAGATCTGGCTGTTGATTTAAATCTTTAATTTTTGGCATAAGCTTTGCATCTTTTGTATCTATAATATTTTGTTTGTTTTACTCCAAAATTAAGGGTCCAAAATAAAAAACCCTCTAAGTTAGTATAGAGGGCTCATGAGAGCGGTACCACCTCTGCTTATGCTTCATGACTGCTGTGACGGGCTTACCCGGAAAGTTCTAATCTCTTGCTGTGCAAGACTTCTTCTTTCACCTCGCTTAGCGATATCTAAACTCAAACGGTTTTAGTAATTGATATTGTAAAGGAAAATAGAATTTTTGCCAAATTATTTTTCCTACTTCTGTCTTAAAAAGGCAGGGATCTCGAACTCGTCCTCAAATTCACTTTCTTCCATGATTGCATCATTGGCATCAGATTTTTCTTCATTTCCATTTGATGCACTCTGTGAATCATCTGAAGCATTATCTGATTTACTAAATGGTTTTGAGTTGGTGATTTGAGAGTTAGTCTGAGGTTGGGTCCAGCCACTGGGAGCACGATCTATCCTAGGAACAAGATCTTCCTCTTTAGTTGATTCCTGCTGGATTTTTTCTTGAGATTGTTGACCATAAGCACCAAATACATTACGAGTGTTGTATTTATAGCCATCGAAGCCAGTAGCTATGACACTGATTTTAATATTAGTACCCATGTCTTTGTCGATTGTAGCTCCAAAGATAATGTTGGCATCATCATCGGCAGCGTTAGCAATAATAGCTGAAGCATCCGATACTTCAGTCATCGTCATATCTTCACCACCAATAATGTTGTAGAGAATACCCTTAGCACCATCAATTGAGATTTCTAGTAAAGGCGAAGAAATAGCCATGCGAGCTGCAGTGGCGGCGCGGTTTTCTCCACTAGCTTCACCAATTCCCATCAGAGCCGAACCAGATTCAGTCATGATAGTTTTTACATCAGCAAAGTCAACGTTGATTAATCCAGGCACTGTAATTAAATCTGAAATTCCCTGAACTCCCTGTCCTAGAACATTATCAGCCAGTCTAAAAGCATCTAGTAAAGTCATTTTTTTATCAACAACTTCCATAAGACGCTGGTTGGGAATAACAATCAAAGTATCAACCTTATCCCTGAGTTCTTCAATGCCTTCTTCAGCAGTTCTCATTCGGTGAACACCCTCAAAAGCAAATGGTTTGGTCACAACCGCTACTGTTAGTGCACCAGCATCTTTAGCAATGTCAGCGATTACTGGTGAAGCACCTGTGCCAGTACCTCCACCCATACCTGCAGTGATAAAGACCATGTCAGAATCAAAGAGAATATCTTTGATTTTTTCTTTACTCTCATCAGCCGCGACTCGTCCAACTTCGGGATCAGCTCCAGAACCAAGGCCTTTAGTAAAGTTTTGGCCAATTTGTAATTTGGTTTCAGCTTTTGAAGGAAGGAGGGCCTGAGCGTCAGTATTGACCGAGATGAACTCAACTCCCTCAATCTGTCCCGAATCAATCATGGAGTTAACTGCGTTTCCGCCTCCACCACCAACACCAAGAACTTTAATTTTAGCAAAAGTAGTATTTGAGGGTTTAACAAGGGCCATAAGGGTTGATTAGAATCCAATTTTAACTTCTATAATTCAATTAGTCAAAGTGTATCACAAAATTAAGGCATTAATGATTTGAAAAATGAACCAACTTTCTCAAAAGGGTTCTTACCTAAGATTGGTTTGAGGAGAGATCCAAGCTTGAGTCCTCCACCGATTGTACTACCACCATTGCGCTGTCGACCATACTCTAAAAGACCAATACTATTTACAAAAGAGGGCTTGTGAATGTCCATGGTTAGACCTTTAATTTCTTTTGGCATGCCTACTCTAGCTGGAAGGTTTAAAACTCTTTTTGCAACCTCTTTAATTTCCACTGTTTCTGCTCCACCGCCAGAAATAATAACTCCTGCAGGAACCACTGGCATTAAATTGTGCTGATCAAGAACTTTTAATACCATCGAAAAAACTTCTTTCATTCTAGGAATCATGATGCCTTCAACAATCTTCTTTTTTGATAGATTTTCAACTGTTTCATAGACACCTAAGTCAGAGGGGTTAATAATATCAGCCCTCTTTTTTCTTTTTGAAAATTCTTCCTTACTTTCTCCAGGCTTAGGCTTCCCAATATCAGCACTATCACTAGTTAGACCCAGCTTAATTTTTTCTGCTGTTTCTAGACTAACTCTACAGCCCAACGCGATATCCTGAGTAATGTGTCTAGCTCCTATTGGCAAAGCAGCAGATAATTCTAGGGTTCCTTCCACAAAAACAGAAATTGAAGTTGATCCAGCTCCAATATCAACTACTACCACTCCCAACTCTCTTTCTGTCTCTGAGACTACTACTTCAGCGGCTGCTAATCCTGAAAAAACAAAACCATCAACGTTTAGTCCTAAGTCATGAACACACTTTTCGAGATTTTTTAAGGCTGTGGTCATGCCAGTAATAATATGGGCTTCTGATTCAAGCCTAACCCCATTCATTCCTACCGGGTCTTTGATTCCTTCCTGTGAATCAACTTTAAAATCGCGGGGAATAACATGAATAACAGTTCTATCAGCTGGCAATGAGATAGCGCGCGCAGCTTCAATTACCCTCTCAACATCTTGATTAGTAATTTCTTGATTAGGTGAGGCTACTGCAACCACACCCTTTGAATTTTGAGATTTAATATGAGTGCCCGAAACTGAGACATAGGCACTTTTAACATCAAAACCAGCCATTCTTTCAGCAGCATCAAGACTTTCAGTCATAGTGGTGACTGCTTTTTCTAAGTCAACAATTTGGCTTTTTCTAATTCCAAGAGATGGAACGGCAGCCACACCCTTAACTTGAAGTTGATTTGTCTCCTCATCTAAGGTAGCTATAAGCGTAGTACATTTGTCAGTACCTAAATCAATTGCAGTAATTACCCGGGAACGAGGCATATACACGATGATAACAGAATAAAGAAAGATATGTCGAGCCTCAAGACTGGGTTTAGTGAGAAGTTTTTAAAACTGGAAACTTAAATCTTAAGTCAATCTGATTGATCTGCAAATCTATCGCCTTCAAGTCGAGCTCATCAAGGACTATGGAGAGCTTAACAATCTGTTTTTCTAGCTCATCTACTTGAGCTATGGCGATCAATTCTTCTTGTAATAAAATTTCAATCTGTTGAAAATTATATATTTTAATGTTTTTGTAAGGAATATTTTGGGAAGCTAATAACTGGATTAAATTAAGATTTAATTGATGTAAATCCGTTGAAACGTGATTTTCTTGAATTGCATCATCCCAATTGTATACCTCGATAAGAGGGAGATTTTGTTCTATAGAAATAGGTTGAGCTAAACCATTTTCAGCTATCAATAATAATTGATCTTCCCGTGATGTTCTTATAATGTAGCTATTAGGTTTGTGGGAAAACTTTAAAGCAACTGTAGTTGGCCATGATTTAGATATGGAGTTCAGTTGATATAGATTAAGTCCCAAGTTTAGAACCTGAGCTTCTAGTGAGGAAAAGAAAAACGACTTTCCTTTTATTGACTCAAGTTTCTGTGCGAGTTCTGGCGGACAAGCTTGTTCATCTATCCTACACTCAACCTCACCTATCTTAATTATTGGTAGAGTGAGTTGAGTTGCTATAACAATAAGAAAGAATGCAGTAAGCACACTAAAGAAAACAAAAATTTTACGCGGCATGAGTTAAATTAAGTAATAGCTGATAGATTTTATCTACTGCATTTGTACTTCTCTTAATAGACTGAAGATTCTTGAGAATTTTCTCATAATTATTTTCAAGTTGTTCCACTTGCTTAATTAACTTTTGAGGAGAAAGCTTATCTTGTATTAAAAGAAGAGCGGCTCCTTGATTGCTTAGCTCTTGAGCATTTTTTAATTGTTCATCGTGATGTGAGTTTGGAAGAGGAATAAAAATAGTAGGAATATTCTTAACTGTTAATTCCATTACAGTATTAGCTCCGGCCCGAGAAATAGCAGCATGAGTCTGATCATAGATCCAAGACATTTCGGCACCACTTGCCCATTCTTTAACAAAGTAATGCTGTTGTTGTTCTGATGGGAGCTTTCTTCTTATTTGATCAAGCTGTTGTTTGTAGTCAGATTTTAGATTAGAGCTGCCACATAGATGAATCACTGTCCATTTTTGAGTGAGATCTAGTAGAGATAGTCCGACAATGCGATTAATTGCTTCAGCGCCTTGACTACCACCAGTAATCAATAAAATTGGCTGAAGCGATTTCTGAGAGATCCATTTAGGTTGGGTTGATCCAGGGCTAAGCAGCTCTGATCTAATGGGGTTGCCAGTTAAGTGAGTTTTTGTCTGTGGAAAATAAGCCTGAGAAGAAGGGTAGGAAATAGCTACTTCATCTGCTAGCTTAGCAATAAACTGATTGGCAAATCCGGCAGCATGCGTTTGTTCGTGAGTAAGAATTTTAGTTCGTGTAAGTTTAGCTGCTATGGACAGGGGAATAGCTAAGTAACCTCCAAAAGAAACAAAAACATCAGGTTTTTCTTTCAGAAAAATAGCTATTGCTGAGAAAACAGATTTGGTCAAAAGAAAGGGAAAGAATAATTTGTGCTGTGCTGGTTTATTTTTAACGGTTTTAGCGGCATTCAAGTGAATAAACTTAATATCTCTTTTTTCAATCTCATTTTTTTCTTGAGCTAGCTGTTTGAGATCATTTTGGCTGTAGATTCGACCCACAAAAATAACCTCATCCTTTTTATATTTATCATGAATAAAATCAATTAGAGCTAGGGCTGGAGTTAGATGTCCCCCAGAAATAAGTATTTTCATTGAGTTAATTATACTCTTTAGCGATTCTTAAAAGAATGCCGTTGGCAAATAAAATTGTTACCAGAGATGATCCCCCATAAGAAATGAAAGGTAAGGGCAACCCAGTTAATGGCACAAGAGCCACCACAGCAGCTAAATTTAGTAAAGTTTGAGCAGCTATCCAAATCAATATCCCCCACCCCAATAGCATGACAAATGGATCCGTGACCGCGCTAATAATTTTAGAAGTGACAAAAAAGTAACTGCCGAATAAAATTATTAAAATGCTTGATCCAAGAAAACCAACTTCTTCGGCAATAATAGCAAAGATAGAGTCTGTGCTAGCCTCTGGTATGTATGAGAATTTTTGTCTAGAATTACCGATCCCTTGTCCAGTTGCACCTCCCCTACCCAAAGCGAGAGTAATTTGTCTGATGTGAAACCCCGATCCCAATGGATCGGATTGAGGGTGTAGGAAAGTGTTTAGTCTTTCTCTTCTGTAGCTAGACGATAAGATTGCAACTGCTAGAAGCAAAATAGTTAATCCCGAGATACTTAAAATGTGAGTCATTTTTCCTCCAGCAATGAAAAACATTCCAAAGGCAATGACCCCTAAAATTAAGAGCGAACCTAGATCCGGTTGAAGTAGAATAAGTATCGCTGGTACTCCGGTAGTGAAAAGAAAGGGCAATGTTTTTTGATGTTGTTTTAACCAACTTGCAAAAAACATAATCAAAGCAATTTTAAAAAGTTCAATTGGTTGAAATCTTAGATTCCCTAAAAAGATCCAGCGATGAGCTCCATTGAACTCCCTACCTATTCCTGGTACAAAAACTAAAATTAGGAGTATTAGTCCAAAAATAAAAATTGGCTTAGCCACTTTTTCCCATAGTGAGAGTGGGACTAGGCTAGTCAAAAACATAACAGTAATTCCTATAACAGCCCAAGCCAAGTGTTGTTTTAGGAAATGATATTGATCGCCAAATGTGTGAAATGATTCTGCCACAGAGGCATCAAATACAAAAAGAATTCCTAAAAAAGTTAAGGTAATTATAAGTGATACTAGCCAGGCTTTTTTATTTAAAAGGGAACGATTTTTGGCCATGTTAAGTTTTAGATAACTGCCAACCAAACTCCAAATAAAGTCAGCATGATCTGCACCAACCAAGCTCTTTGAACAATTTTTGGTTCTTCCCAACCATGATTTTGTAAAAATAAATGGAATGGAGCGACGGGCATAATTTTTTTACCTCGGAATTTTTTCGATAGGAGCTGGGCAGCTGAGCTAGAAATTTCTAAAACAAAAATAAAACCAATCACGGTTAGGGCTACAACTTTTCCTAGTAATAAACCCACAACGGCTAGGGTTGCTCCAAATGATAGTGACCCCACATCTCCCATAAACAATCTTGCTGGAAAAACGTTAAAGTATAAGAAAGAAACTAAAGATCCCAACCACATGGCAATGAAAATCGATAATGGTATATCTAGAATTGTGGCTGATAAAAACCACAATCCAAATAGAGAAATAAGTAAAACCCCAGAAGCTAAGCCATCTAGCCCATCAGTAATGTTGACGGCATTAGCAAAAGATACGATGGCGAAGGTGGCAAAGGGGATGTAAAAAATTCCCATCTGAAGCGTGCCAAAAAATGGTACATGAAGGAATGAAATTCCTAATGAAAAATACATCATTAGAGAAATGATCAGAGCTAGAATAATTTGCATGACTAATTTAACTCTCATTCTAATTCCAAAGAATCCACTTTCTTTAAAACCAAAGAATTTTTTGACATCATCATAGAGGCCTAAAATTGAAAATGACAGGAAGGTAAAGAAAAGGATATTAACTTCTGATTGAGAGCTTTGATAAACACTCGTTACATCAACTCCAAAAAAACCAAGGATGGGTAGAACACTAGCAAATAGAATTGACACAATTACAATGACTAATAGTCCTCCTCCCACTGGAGTTCCGGCTTTTTTTGAGTGATACTTGTCAAAAATGGGAGTTCTTTTGCCAAAGGCGTCTTTGGTAATCTGGTTGACTCGTTGAAATTTAATTTGATAAAGTAAATTTATAAATGGAACAATACTTATACTAGTGACGATGAATGAGAATAATAGTAAGCCTAAAATTAAAGCCATAGCTATAGTTTAATCTAAACGTTGAATCTTCGCACCCATGGTTTCAAATAACTCCTCTAGTTTTTCATAACCACGATCGATGTGATTTTCAGGATCTTTTAGAATTGTTTTTCCATTTGCCATCATACCGGCTATTAGAAGAGTGGCCCCATGCCGCAGATCTTTGATTTTGAACTCTCCTCCCTGTAACTGAGTAGGACCAGTAATTTTAATAGCATGTTTGTCATTTTGGTCAACATCATCGGGGTTAAAATTATAGGTTTCTTTTGGGTTTTCCACCTGAGGGTTAAATAGTTCTATTTTTGCTCCCATTTTTATTAGAGCGTCAGTGTAGTCAAATCGATTCTGGGAGACTGTTTCATGAACAATACTTTCTCCTTTTGCCTGAGTAACTAGCGTAGTCCACAAAGGTTGCCAGTCTGTTTTAAAACCCGGGTGAGGTGCTGTTTCTAAGTTGGTTGCTGTGAGTGGCTTTTTATAAAAAAAACGGATTCCATATTCTCCTAGCTCATATCCTCCTCCTATTTCTTCTAGTTTTTCAAGAAATGCAAGTAAATCTTTAGTCTGGGTATTCTCTACAATAATATCTCCTTTAGTAGCAATAGCTGCACAAGCAAACGAGACGACTTGATTTTGATCTGGCATTATTTTATGCATAGATCCATTTAATTTTCCTACACCCTGAATTTCTATAGTTCGGGATTTGGTACGTTTAATTTTTGCACCCATACTATTTAAAAATTTAATCAAATCATCCACTTCTGTCTCTTCTGCTGCATTTTCTAGAACAGTAGTTCCTTTGGCTTTAACAGCTGCCATGATTAAAGTTTCGGTACCAGTGTGGGTATTTTTTTCAAATTTATAACGCGTGCCTTTGAGTTGCTGAGCCTCAACCGATATTAAATTCCCATTAGCTTTCACACTGGCTCCAAGAGCTATCAATCCTTTAAAGTGTCTTTCTAAGGGGCGCTTGCCAATTTTATCTCCACCAGGATAGGGTACTACTGCCTGTCCAAATTTGTGAAGTAAAACGGGAATAAACATTGTTGAGGCACGTGAAGCTCGTCCATAATCGCTATCCAGAGAAAATTTGTTGAGATTTTGTGGGTTAATTAAGTAAGCTCTTTCACCCATTAGTTTGGCATTTGCTCCTAGAGAGCCAATTATTTCGGCTACCAATTTTACATCGCTAATATTGCTAAAGTTCAATAGCCTTGAAGGAGATTCTCCCAGTAAAGCAGCAACCATTATCTTATAAGAAGCATTTTTTGCTCCACCTACTCTCACTGAGCCAGATAGGGGTGTGCCACCATCAATAATGTAGGTGCTCATGAAATCTCCTTTATGATAGGTAGAATACTTCTTCTTTTAATTTAACGTTAAACTTACTCTTAACCCGACTTTTAACCAATTCTATTAGTTTTTTTAAGTCCGCAGCTGTTCCGTTACCGGTATTGATAAAGAATGCTGCATGTTTAGTTGAGACCTCTACTCCACCCACCCTAATACCTTTTAAACCAGCTCTATCAATTAAGAACCCAGTTGAGACAAATCTATGGTCTTTAAATTCAGGAAACAGTTCTTTTAAATGGGGTGAGTTGGGCGTGTTTTTAAAAATACAGCCTGAGCTGGGCAAACCCAAGGGTTGCGTACTAGCTCGATATTGAGTAGATTCTTTTATTAATTCTTGTGACCTTTTCTTAGACCCCTTTTTAAGAGAAAAAATAACCTCCAAGATGATTTCGCCACTCTTATGAAATCTTGAAGTATCGTATCCAAACTCACACTCATGATTATAAATAGTTTTAACTTCACCCCCTATGGTGACAATCTCTACCTGATGCACATAATTGGAAATAAGATTTTCTAAATAGTGGGCATTATTAAAAATTGCTCCCCCGACTGATCCAGGTACTCCCAAGAAGAACTCGAGTCCAGTATAGCCAAGATCGACAGTTTGTTTGACTAATAGTGAGGTTTTTAGGCCAGCCCCAACTCTGATCAAGTGTTTATCATTCTCAACTATTTGATCAAGAATGGTTAAATGATCATTTTTTAAATGCAGAACTAGCCCAGAGATACCCTCATCTGAAATAATGACATTGCTAGCTCCTCCAAGAATGGTAAGCTTAATGTTATTTTCCTTACAAAAGGTAACTATCTCAACAATCTCTTCCCTTTTACCTAGTTCAAGATAAACTTCTGCTCTACCACCAATCTTGGAATAAGTTTGTGAAGTTAAAGAATACTGGTTTTTAAAATCAAGATTTGGAAATCTTTGTTGAAGTTGGTTAAAGATAGACATATTTTTATATATTTTAAACCATATCGTGCACTTGATAAATATCTCCTGCGCCAAGAGTGATAAATACGTCTCCGGGCTTGAGTTGACTCTGGCAATATTTTGCTAGGTTATCTAGGCTTTTCACATTTCGAGCAGGTAGATGGTATTTTTTATTGATAGCATCACAGAGCTTATCACTAGAAACAGATAGGTCTTCTTTTTCTCGAGCTGAGCTAAAGATGTCGATCATAACTACTTCGTCAGCCCTAGAGAAAGAATCAACAAAATCATCAAAGAGCTCTCTAGTTCTAGAATAGGTATGAGATTGAAAAGCAATTACTTTTTTTTGTTCTGGGTACCAATCTTCAAGAGCTGCAATAGCAGCTTTTACTTCATGGGGGTGATGTGCATAGTCATCGTAATAATTAATTTGTTTTTTCTCTCCAATAAACTCAAACCGACGTTTAGTAGAGGCAAAAGTTGAAAGCGAGTTAGCTGCCCGTTGAGGATCAATTCCTATCTGAGACAAAACTAAAATAGCAGCTAAAGCATTTAAAACATTATATTTACCGGGCAATCTTAATCTGAGATCAAAGATTTTATCTTGATAAGAAAACTCACTAAAAGTTTCTCCCAGTTGTGAGCGATATTTATTCAAACAGAGTGTTGCTTGAGGGTTTTCTCCAAAAGTTAGTATGTCAGTGGGAGAATCATCGATGTGGGGCAAGTCATCATAATTAACGATGAGTTTTCCATCGGGTTTAATTTGACGAAAAAAATCATTGTATGCCTGCTTAGTGTGTTCAAAGTCTCTGTATACATCGGGATGATCAAACTTCAGGTTGGTGCAGACGGCAAGCTTTGGTTTCAAAAATGAAAAACGAGGAATTATTTGCTCCCCCTCTTTGATTTGAGGATTGATGACATATTCATCGGCCTCAATTGCAAAGTATTTAGCTTTGGGATTCCACTGCCCAGTTTTATTTATCCCCGGAATATTACCCACTCCTACAGAAAATGAAAAATCATACCTCAAGTCATTTAAGATCCAGGAGATCATGGCAGAAACAGTACTTTTGCCTCCAACACCACACACCGCTATTCCCAGCTGTTGGTTAAAAAGTGAAGCCACTGCTTCTGCTTGAGATACAACTGGAATCCTTTTGTTTACAGCTTGTTTAACCTGAGGGTTTTTTAGTGCTTGATGAGCAGCAGTGTAGATAACACAATCTGTGTCTACAGGGAGTGGTGCGGTGAAATTTAAATCGATTTTAACTTGCAATCTATCTAGAATTTCTTGGGTAACAAATTTTTCTTCTACATCACTGCCAGAAACTATTTTTTTAGCGTCAATTAAAATTTGAGCCATGGAAGTCATAGCTACACCCTTAATACCCACCAAATAGAAGTTCTTAAAACTCAGTATGTCTATCATTTATTTTTTTTGAGTATCTCTTTGACAGCTTTGGCGTCACTCCATGGATACTCAGTTTTACCAAAGCACATTGACTGCTCATGACCCTTACCCAAGATGGCCACAATATCATCCTTTTTTGCTAACTTATTGATTGCAAATGAAATTGCCTCTCTTCGGTCAGCAATACTCAGAACTTTATCTAAATCTTGATGGAGGTTTTCTTTCAATTGACGAATAATAGACCACACATCTTCAGTGCGTGGGTCTTCAGCTGTAAAGATAACAAGATCTGCGATTTGAGCACCAACTTTACCCATCAAGGGTCTTTTCTTATGATCTCTTAATCCAGCTGAACCATACACAGCAATGAGCCTCCCCTTATTTACTAGTTGTTCTCTTAAAGCCGTTAGTGCTGCTTCAAGAGCTTGGGGCGTGTGAGCAAAATCAACCAGAATGCGAAATGATTTAGACGTTTCTATTTCCTGCATTCTACCTGGAATATTAGGAAAATTTTTAAAAGCTGTGGAGATTTTTTCATCAACTATACCAAGCCCAATAGCCATTTTATAAACTAACCTAGCATTCATTTGGTTATATTTTTCAGAGAATCTAGCGCTAATAGCGCTAGAAATATTCTTAGGTAATTTATCTGTAATTTTATAACTAGAAATTCTGTCTGGACTTTGTTTTAAACTAGATCTCAAAAGTTGATAATTTTGATCATCAGCATTGATGATGACTTTTTCGGCTTTATTTAAAATTAAGGTTTTCGATTTGAGATATTCACCTTGAGTTAAATGATAATCTAGGTGTTCGTGATCAATGTTAGTTAAACCAGCCAACACGGGATTTATTCCCCAAGTTCGAGATTGGTAAGCTCCATGAGACGTAACTTCTAAAACTAAGTACTCAACATTAGCATCAACCATTTTCCTGATTAGCTTATGGAGTTGAAATGGGTCTGGAGAGGTGACATGAAGACCGGTCGATATTTCTTCTGCACCAATATAAGCTGCGACAGTAGAAATGAGGGCGGTTTTTTTGCCAGATTTTTTTAAAACATGATATAGAAGGGTTGAGGTAGTAGTTTTACCATCAGTACCAGTAATGGCAATAATCTTGAGTTTATTGGCAGGAAACTTATATTTTATTTGACCAACTAAACCCCTTAAAAGTCCAGTTTTAACAAAATGAAAAGGACGCTTAATCTTATAGAGAAACATCTTCCAAGTTAGTTTCATACGGATTAATTATAACCCATGGCTTACTGATGATCAGGAGGAATGTTAAGACTTAAAAATAGTTTCTCTGCAATTTTATACCAGAGAGGAGCTGCTGTTTCTGCGGCCCAAGGAGAGCTTTGGGGCTCAATCAGTTTCACTAACATTAAAAACTGGGGGTTTTCCGGAGGTGAGAAGCCAATAAAACTAGCAATGGTGGCATCTTCTTTATAGCCTCCGTCATCAGCTGGAATTTGAGAAGTACCCGTTTTAGCTGCCACTGTATGAGTTTTAGAGTAAGTCCACTGAGCCTCCCCACTTTTAGCGGCGTGGACCATCATTTGAGTTACCTGCTGAGCAGTTTTATCAGAAATAACCTGTCTTATTTTTTTTGGTTTAACGACGATCTCTTCTCCATCTGGATTGATAACTGATTCAACTATTTGAGTTTGCATTAACTGACCATTGTTTGCTATTGCAGAGACAGATTTTGCCATCTGTAGACTAGTGGTGCCGATGCCCTGCCCGAAAGATCTAGTGGCTAGCTCAACAGGTCCCCATTTTTCTGGAAAGGGTGTGTTATTGTCTCCGTGTAAATCCACTCCTAGCTTTTCACCAATACCAAAGCTTTGCAGGTACTGCTTAAATAGATCACTTTCTAGTTCTTCAGCTATAAATATCATTGCAGTATTGTCAGATTTTGCCAAAGCATCACTCATATTAATTTGAGGATTATATTCGTTATTCCAGGTTCTAATTGTGTATTTGCCGATTGTTACCGGTCCAGCGCAGCGGGAACACTCAGTCTCAGGGGTGATAACTTCAGCATCTATGCCTGCAGCTACGGTTAAAGTCTTCATAATTGAGCCAGGCTCAAATAGATTAATCAGAATTGGGTTTTTGTAGAGGGATGAATCAAATTGATAGTATTTTTTTTGGTCATATTTTGGTTCTGCAGCTAAAGCCAATATTTTTCCCGTTTGAGGTTGGACTATCAATACCTCTCCAGCTTTAGCACCATATCGTTCCATTCCTTTTTTTAGTTCAGTTTCTATCAAAGATTGAATATCTCGACGAATAGTTAAAACCACATCTCGACCTTGATTTGAGTTTGAAGATGGATTTTTTTGCCCCAATAAAGAGAGTCCAAAGGCATCGGTTGTTAAAGTAATCTTTCTTTTTTTCCCAGAAAGTTCTTTATTAAGAGCGCCCTCTACTCCAAAGTAACCTGTATCCCGACCCTGGTCATCTTCAGCAATAAATCCAGTTAAATGAGCTGCCATTGATGCTTCTGGGTAAAAACGAACTGAGGTATCTTCAAAATCAAGGCCAGCTAAATCTAATTTTATAATTTCATTTTTAGTTTCTTCGGTTAGGTTGGGTAAAAGTGAAACCCACTTAGATTCTTTTTTTTCCAGTCGTTGTTTAATATGATCCTCGAGATATTCTTTTAGTTCCTCTTTCTCGGCTGATTCAGTGGCTTCTTGGTATTTTTCATAATCATTAATAATAATAGGGTTAATTAATTGACTAATTTTATCCGGCTCTTCTGAGAGTAAATGGGGATAGGCTACTAAGCGATACTCTGTAGTATTTCCAACCAATAGATGTCTGTCGCTAGTAAAAATTCGTCCACGCTTTCCCTGTTGAGTTAAGGTGCGTTGGTATTGATCATTGGCTGCAGTTTTTAACCAAGAACCCTCAATAATTTGCCAGTAAAATAATCTAGATAAGATAACTATTAAGCCCAGATAAATGCTAAGAATCGCGACCTTACTTCTAATTGATGGGGGAACAGACTTGGAGCGTGATTTGGAGTACTTACTAATCATTACTGACTATTGTAAGCTAATTTGCGGCGGCCAGACTAATGGATTTGTCAATAATTATTGGATTAGAAATTAATCTATAGTCAGTTAAGTTATGTGTTTGTGAGAAAGCCAATAAAGAAGTTTCTTTAGCCAGGGTTCCCTGGAGAGCTTGTTTTTTTTCTGTCAATTGATATTGAGCATTTTCTAAAGTTTTTTGTTGTCGACCATGGGCAACAACTAGGCTAGTTTGGTAAATAGTGTAAACTACCTGAAATAAAATCAAACAGCCTAGCGCTGCATAGTAAGCTAAATATAGTTGTCGTTTTTTAAACATAATTATTTTTTGATAAATCCTCTCAGCTTAGCGCTGCGAGAATTTGGATTTTTTAATATTTCTTGTTCACTGGGTTTAAGAACTTTTTTAGGATCTTGAATTCCTCTAGATTCTTTTTCCCAGGTTTTAAAATTGCGTTTTACAATTCGATCTTCTCCTTCATGAAAAGCAATAGTGACAATTTTTCCTCCAGATCTAATAATCTCTAAAGCCTGTGGTAGGGCCTGTTGGATATTCTCAAGTTCATTATTAACGGCAATGCGAAGTGCTTGGAAAACTTTAGTGGCCGGATGGATATTCCTAGAACTATGATGTTTAATTTTGGAAATGAGATTTGCTAACTCTGAAGCAGAAGTAATAAATTGATTTTCTTTTCTCAACTCAACAATTTTTTTAGAAATTTTCCTTGATTCAGTTTCTCCTCCAAAAACTTCAAAAATTTTCTGGAGTTGGTTCTGACTCATTATTGCCAATAGATCCCTAGCTTTGACTCCTAATCTTTGATCAAGGCGCATGTCTAGTTCTTGTTCTGCTCCATGGAAACTGAGACCTCTATCGTCTGCAGCTAACTGCTCACTAGTGGTTCCAAAATCAAATAAAATGCCGCTGATACCTTCGACTTGTTGAAGTTGGTCAACTACCTGTTTGAGCTGATTGAAATTTTCTCTGATTAAGATCAGACTCCCCTTTTCAATTTCTGACGAAAATTTTTCTTTTCCCGCAATGATATTTTGCTCGTCATAATCAAAGGCAATTACTTTTCCTTTTAATGAAAGAATCTCTTGAGTATGTCCTCCTTGGCCAAAAGTAGCATCAATATACCAATGGTTAGTTTGGACATCGAGGTTCTCAATTGCTTCCTGAAGCATGACTGGAACGTGTAGATTCTTACTCATCACTTAATCCTTCGGCAATTATTTCAGCCTGTGATTCAATTTGAGCTAAGTATTGGTGATAGATGTCTCTATCCCAAATTTCTATGTGCTCATAACTCCCCACAATCACTAAATCTTTTTTTAATTTGGCAAACTTAATCAAGTACTCGGGCAGAGAGACTCGACCGTTGTTGTCAGCTACAGCTTCTTGAGCTTCATTGGTCATTAATCTGATAAAGTCACGATGTGCTTTTTTTGTGAAGGTGCGCTCAGAGAGTTTTTTAAGCTCTTGGTTGAAGTTCTGAGCTCTGAACAAAAACAAACCGCCGTCTAGTCCTCGAGTCACAATCCAGTTTGTTTCTATCTTTCTAAACTTCTTTGGTAAGGAAATGCGGTTATTTTCTTCTAGAGCGTGATAGTATTTGCCAATAAACATTTTGGATACTATAAGCTTATTTACCATTTCTTACCATAGTTAAAAAATACCACTCTAGAATCAGTCAAGTAAACCCGGAACTAGTTTCGGGTGTTGGATATAAGTTATAAAGATGGAAATTAATAAAAAAAGACCACCTTTTAGGTGGTCTTTCAATCTCAAGTTTAAGGATTTTAGTTCAAAGCTGTGTATAGCTCCATTAACTCAACAGTAGCACTAGCCATTTTTCCCTCAGTAGTGGTTTCAAAACTGTGCCATTTTGTTCCATCGTAGCCCATGATAGTTAAATCTCCTTCTTCTTCGGCGCGGATGGTTAGCTCAGCTTCGCCAGACAAAGATTCGGAACTAGTGAGTGAGTATATTTCAGATACTGGAGACCTCTCTAAACCCTCCGGATAGCCAGCAGTATTGAATATCACCATCAGACGCTGTTTTTTTAGGTCTTTTGATTCGATCTGAAACTTAGCATCCTGGGAGCTAAAGGCTGTCTCTCCTTCCACATTATTAATATACTTCCAGCGAGATTTGAGTGCATACGACTCCGAGCCATTAAATCTAGTTAAGAGAGTTCCTCCTCGAACATCTTCATGATAGGAACAGGCGCCACCGGCACTACAACTACCCAAAAGAACCTTTTTAGTTGCTGGTAAAGAATCAATGTCTAATTGACCAAATGCGCCCTGTAAAAGGGATCCTGCCTGATATTCAAGCTCATATTCAACACTAACAGCTTCTTTTTTAACCTCGTTGACTTTAAGACTCAAATTATGTCCATCACTATGAGGAATAATTTGCATATAGGGTCTTTCACCCACTGCAATCACATTAGTTGGCTCCTCAATCCTTTTCTTCTTATTAGTGTTATCTGTAGTTGGCTTAGATTTATTTTTGTTAAAAGCAAAAATACCCCCACCAACCACGACTAAGATTAATAGCAAAGGAAGAATTTTTTTCATATGAGTTCTAGTAATACTTGATAGTGCTAAATTAGTCTACCCTACTTTTGAGATACTCAGCAAGCTGATCAAGAGGCAGTCGAGTTTGTTCAGTCGTATCTCGATCTCTAATAGTCACAGTGTTATCTTCTAAGGTCTCATAATCAATGGTAATGCAGTACGGGGTGCCGATCTCATCTTGGTAAAGGTAGCGCTTACCAATACTACTACGCTCATCCCACGCCACGTGGTATTTCTTACTTAGAGTGCTAAAGATATTCTGGGCTATTTTTACCAGCTCTGGCTTATTTTTTGCTAAAGGAAAAACAGCCGCCTTGTATGGAGCCAAACTCGGCTTAAGCTTTAAAACTGTGCGGTTGTTTTCTTTATCTTCCCAATAAGCATCACAAAGAGTCATTAAAAAGAAACGTGCGATTCCACCCGCTGGTTCAATTACATGGGGCAAAAATTTCTTTTGAGTTTTGGGATCAGTATATTCTAAATTTTTACCAGTATATTCTTGGTGTTGCTTGAGATCGTAGTCAGTTCTATAGGCAATTCCCCACAGCTCTTTGTAGCCAAAGGGAAATTCATAATCTAGATCCCAAGTATCGAGACTGTAATGAGAGCGCTCTTTATCAGTATGTTGACGCCACTTAAGCCCACTTTCTTTAACTCCAAGTTTTTGCGTTGCAAATTCCCACATATCTTTCTTCCAATTATCCATGAGTTGCTGCCAATCATCCTTCTCTGGATCAAAGAAATACTCTATTTCGGCCTGCTCAAATTCAAGAGTTCTAAAGATAAATTGTCCGGTAGTGACTTCATTTCTAAAGCTGGTGCCAATATTTCCAATCCCGAAGGGGAGTTGGACACGAGTTGAGTCTAAGACATTTTTAAAGTTGGTAAAGATACCTTGAGCTGTTTCACCGCGCATATAAACGGTAGATTTCTCACCTGCTACTGAGCCGATCTCCGTTTCAAATAGAAGACTAAATTGTTTGGGCTCTGAAAGCTCATTGCCGTCAGGGCTTAATATATTGTGCTTTTTAATAAAAGCAGCCATTTCTTCTAGATCCAGGTCTTCAACTACTAACATTTCTAGATTAAGACCTGCGGCTTTTTTTGTAAGCCAATTTTCAATAATGTGATCTGCGCGGTATCGTTTATGGGTTACTTTATCTTCTACCAAGGGGTCATGAAAAGCCTCTACGTGACCAGAGGCCACCCAGGTTTCTGGATGTTGAAGAATTTGAGATTGCAACCCCACCATATCAGGTTTAGTGGTAATGAAGTGTTTCCACCAGGCATCGCGAATATTCTTGAGGAGTTCAGCACCCATTGGGCCGTAATCATAGGAATTAGCTAAACCACCATAAATATCTGAGGTTGGATAAACAAAACCGCGTCGTTTGGCTAAAGAAACTATTTTTTCTAGTGTGGGTGGGGTAGACATTTTTTTAGTATATCATTGCTCTGAAGTGTCGAGGTACTCAAAACTATGCATGGGTTTGTTTGTTAAAGAAGAAACATACCCTAAAATAGAATCAAACTTTGAATTTTTGAGATGAGGATAACCTAGTTTTTCAATAATATTTTCCAATCCTTTTTTAATTTGAATATTACTAATTGTTTGATTAACAATTCTTTGTCTTAATTCAATAATGCTGTGAAAAAGGCTTTCTTCTACCTCATCTTCAACAAATAGTTTTTCTAGAACTTCTAAGAATTGAGTTATTTTTCTAATCTCAGCTAAATTATTTCTAATTTGACCACAGTCATTAATTAATTTAGCTTGGGTTAGTAATGGCAGAGACTTAGTTTTAACAAAATAAGCTTTAACCAAGTTTCCTGGTTCTAAAAAAGCTCTCTTGGAAGAAGAAATCTTACGCACTCCCTTTGCCACGGCTACTAGCTTTCCATGTTCTTGAGTAAGAATGGTGATTATTCGATCTGTTTCTCCAACTTTATTTCTTTTAAGAATTATGCCATCTAGGCTAAAATTTTTAGAACGGTGTTTCATAAATGGTATCTTTGTCAACCAAGATCTCTTCTTGTCCTCCAGTTACATCCATAACTGTTGGAATTGGATCAATTCCGCCCTGTTTCCATAATTTAGTTCGATATGTTTCGTTGTCAGAGTAAGGAACGGTATAGGTGAGTTTAAGCTTGGCTTGTCCTAGGGGCTCAAGAATGAAAAAGCCATCAATAACATGAAAGCCATTCTCTTCATATTCCTTTGCTTCTTCAGTAAATCCTTGAGCTTCTACAAGTTTACTGTTTGCTGGTAGGTATAATCTTGTCCAGTCCCTTAGGGTAGAATTTAGACAAAGCTTGCCAGCTTCAAGATTGCAGTTATCAGCTTTTTTAATATTTTTATAAGTGATCTCAACTTCTTTAGTAATCTCTCCATTTTCTGGAGAAGAAACAATTTGGCTAACTTCATATTCGGTGAATAGATTTGACTTAGCTCCTCCTAGATTGGCATTTACAATAGCTAAGAAATCACTATTTTCTTTTACTCTCATAGTGCCCGCCGCATTAATAGCTTCTGCAGCTGATTGAGCAGTTTCATCCATGAAATACATCTGGATATGTCGCCCTTCCATACTACTTACGCCAATTTGGAATAATTCTGGCCACTGTTGTTTGGGGGCGCCATAAGATTTGGTTAAGATGGCCCTCATCATTGGTCCTAAAATTCCTTTCCTATCATCTCTAAGGTAGGGAGTTGGTTTAGTAATAATTTCTGACAAAGCATAGACAACTTGAGGACAATCACAGCGTAGGTCATTTTGAGCACCAAAGGTTCCATAACCAGGAACCTCAACTGGACCCAAAACATCTAGGAGCTTAGTTAAAAACTCCGTATCAACAGCTATAACCCCATCAATGTCTTTTGGCTCTCCTCTAACTTCCAGATAGTGTTCTAGAAACTGTTCCATAGAGATCTTAAAATCAGGAGAAATGTTCATGTCACGTAAATTCCAGTATTTCTCAGTGGTTAGATATCGTCCCAGTTCATCGGGAATAGGAATGCGCTCATTGAATTTTTTATCTAGCTCATAAATATCATCTGATTTCTCTGGAGTAACTTTTCCATCTTCAATAAAAATAATTGAGTATGCTGTCAAGAAACCACCGGTAGGACGCAACTCATTATCATTTTGGAAAAGAATTAGATATTTTTTTCTACTTTCTTTAGCACCCATAATCTCAGGTAGTTGTTCAAGAATTGGTCTGTATTGTGTGATTGAATCTATAGCTGTTTGACCTGATTCTTGGGCAGTTAATATATATGAGCGAATATTTTGGTCTTGGAAATTTTCTGGATATCGGTTTGGATTAATTGATGCTAGCTCTACCTGCATGGTACTTAGTTCTGTTGTAATGTCATCTAAAATTGGAGAAATCTTATCAATGGTTTGTAGAACCAACTTCAGTCTATCCTCAGCCGTTCCGCCGGTAAAAGAGCCTTCGCCCGAAAATCCTAATACATCAGCGTAGGGAGTAATGACCTCTACTGATTTCAACCCAGCCCTCAACCCAGCCTCAGCAGCATTAAATGCATGCTCCCCATCAAGGAAATATCCCCTGGCTAATGGAATAAATTTATAGACACTTAATTTTTGATATGTTTGACGAAGATCGGTTTCTTGTTGAATTAATTTTTTAAGCTCTGCCTCTGTAGCAGGTAGGTTTTGGTTTTTGAAATTAGTGTAGGCGGCTTGAGCAGTGATTTTAGCTTCAGTGGCTTGGGTTTTAAAAGTGGTTAGAACTTTAAAACTGTATAACCCAAGAATGCTTGTGAGAATAAGCAGTAAAGCCAATACTATCCCAGCAATTTTTAAAGGCTTCTTGTGTTTTTGGAAAAAATTTTCTTTTTCCACAGTTTCTTCTTCAAATGAGATCTTTTTTAAAATGGATTCTTCGGCTGACATGGGCATCTCAGAATCGGCAGTAGTCGGGTTTTCAGACATAGAGAAATTATAACAGCTACCATTTGGAAATCATAGCTTGGGGGGTTTTGAAAAGAATTTTTATATCTTCCCAAATTGATTTTTTATTAGCGTAATCAGCATCCATTTTAGCTCTAATCTTAAAAGAAATTTCATTTCTACCACTAGTTTGCCATGGACCAGTGATACCTGGTTTCACCGAGAGAATTCTACTTACATATTTTTTAGTATTAGGATATTTTTTTGTTTGTTCTCGAAGTTCTTTTCTTACATAAGCTCTGGGCCCAACCATACTCATTTCTCCCCTGAGAACATTTAGTATCTGTGGGAACTCATCTATGGTGAGTGATCGTAGGACTTTACCTAAAGTTGTAATTCTGGGGTCATTTTTTAACTTCCAGTCATTATCTTTAAATTTTTTTAATAATTTACTGTCATGATTATGAAGTAGTTCATCAGCATCTTTTACCATAGAGCGGAATTTAAATAGCGCAAACTCTTTCCCTCCCTTTCCCACTCTACGATGGGTGAAAAAAATGGGCAGCCCAGACTCAACAAATATCAGAACTGGAACAATAATCCAAATCGGTAAAAATAGCACTATCAAAGTTAGGGCTGTGACAACGTCAAGGATTCTTTTCTGATATGTAAAGGACAACATAGAGATTATAAGTATTCTTCTTTACCTTCTTCTTTAAGGCGATTGACTAGCTCTTTAACTTCCTGCACCTTTTCTCTTGGAGCAATCATCAAAATTTCATCTGTATCAACTACCACTAAGTCATCTACATCAAATACAGCAATCAAGCGCTTGTTAGTGTGGAGAAGATTGTTGTGGGCCCGAATAGAGAGAGTATGAGCCTTATCACCCTCACTAACCACCACGTTTCCAGCCAGATCTTTTGTTCCTAAATCGTAAACCACGCGCCAGTTACCCACATCATTCCAGCCAAAATCTCCAGGGATTAAAACTAAATTATGAGCTTTCTCTGAAATAGCATAGTCAATAGAAATACTCTCTGCTTGCTTGTAAATTTCGGGAAGCATGTGGTGAAATTCTTTAGAAGATTTATCAGCCAGTCCTTTGCTCAAGTTGTACATTTTGGGCATGAATTTATCAAAAGCTTTACAAATAGCCTCGGCAGACCAGACGTACATGTTGGCATTCCAGAAGTATTTTCTAGTTGAGATAAAAGCTCGAGCAGTGGCTTTATTTGGTTTCTCAGTAAAGCTATCGACCTTGAATAGGGAGAGTTTATCGCCTAGTTTCTTTAAATCTTCTCCGATCTTAATATAACCAAAACCAGTAGAAGAATGAGTGGGGGTAATTCCAACTGTAACTAGATACTCACTACTAGCAGCTGTTTTTATGGCAGCTTTCATTACACGAATGTACTCTTTCTCATTAGTGAGAGTGTGATCCGAGGCAGCATTAACAATAATTGCTTCTGGATCTTTGCTTTTTGCATATAGGCTTCCAACCAGCATGGCTAAGGCGGTGTCTTTTTTTTCTGGTTCTGCAATGATATTTTCTACTGGAACCTCAGGTAGCTGTTCTCTAATTTCTTTTTCATAGAGTTTGTTGGTAACTACGATAAACCTATCCCAAGGAATGAACCTTGAGATACGATTAGCTGCAACCTGCACCATGGTCTTCTTGCCCATCAACTTTAAAAACTGCTTGGGGTTTTTCTTACGTGATTTTGGCCAGAGCCTCGTTCCACCACCACCAGCCAAGATAACTGCGTAAGTATGATCAAGAGCACTCATGAGTATCCCTCCCTCTTTGTATTGTAAAACTCAACGGCAGTGCTTTTAAACAATGCCGTAAAATCGTTTATAGCATATTTTGAGAATTTTTTCTTGAGGGAGGCATTAGGTAACTTGAGTTTATTTGATTTTTTGATAGCAGTAGTTAGCTCAGAAATTGAGAGCCGTTTAAGCAAAATAGCTCCTGGCTCATCTTTTATTAATTCACTGGCTCCAGATTTAGCATGCAAGATAATTGGCTTACTTGATAAGATGATCTCGATTGCTGTAATCCCAAAGTCTTCTAATCCAGGCATGATAACTGCCTGAGATTGATCAATAATAGCTTGGCGTTGAGTAGTAGTTACATTTCCCAAAAAATGCACCTTTGAACTTGAGATTTTTTTTAATTGAGCTGCGGCCGGACCTTCTCCAATGATAACTAAACTTTTATTTAATCTCTGGCAGGCTTGAATAGCTAAATCAATTCTCTTGTAAGGAACTAGCCTGGATATGACGAGTAAGTACTCTTTTGGCAAGTAGTATGGTGCAAAGTTTTCAACATCTTTATTAGGCTCCAGTTCTTCGGGGTCAAAGGGTGGATAGATGGTTTCTTCCAATTGACGTTGATAATGTTCCTCTGCCCTACTTTTAACTAGGTTGGAGATGGGGATAATAATATCAGGCCGTTGTGCTGCAACTTTATCCCACCAGGTTAGATAATCAAAGATTTTTCTACTTAGAAAGCGCAAGACAGGAATCTTAAATGGCCAGTGTGTTTGTTCATAGTGATCTCGATGACTATATAAATATCTAGTTGGGGTTAATAAATAGCAAAGATGAAGTTGGTGGGGTTGAGTAATAATTCCTTTGGCTTCAGCGCTAGTGATGGAAATAACAATGTCATATTCGCTGAAATCAAAAGACTCAAAGGCCAATGGCATTAGTGGTACTAGAAAACGATGAAGTTTATTGGCAAAGGGAATTTTTTGTAAAAAAGAGGTTTTTATTTCAAAAACACTTGCCCATTTAGCTCGAGGATGATAGACGGATGTATAAAGAGGAGCCTCGGGAAAAGCCCGATTGAGAGCTAAAAGAACCTTTTCAGCTCCTCCGTAAGGTGTATTAACGCGGTCGTAAACAAGAGCAACTTTGAGCTTCATTTAGGAATATTATAAAAGAGATCTGTAAGCTTTGATAGTTTTCTTTGTCATCTCATCCCAAGAGTAGTTCTCAGCTACTGAGTCCATTTGTTTTGAAGTTGGCTTTTTCTTGGATAAAGTCTCGATGAAGCTTTCAGCAGACTTAGGATTAAAGTAAGCTGCTGCATCTTGATAAATTTCTCTAAAAACAGGAATGTCAGAGGCTATAACTGGGGTGCCTAAAGCCATGGACTCGATCCCTGTTAAACCAAACCCCTCAGATAAAGATGGTTGTACAAGCACCGTAGCAGTTTTGATTTCCAGAGCTAGCTTCTCATCTGTAAGGTAGCCAGTGAACCTAAGTTGCTTTTGCACCCCAAGTTTTCTACCTTCTCTCTTAACTTGATCTTGAAAAGCATTTCTAGAACCAACAATAGTTAGTTTCCAGGTTGGTAACTTTTGTAGGGATTTTAAGACTACCTCAATATTTTTATGAGGATAGAGTGAGCCAACGTAGATAAGTGAGTTTTTTTGTTTTACAACCTGCTTGGTTTTATATATTAATAACTTTTGATCAACCCCCTCATGAGTAATCACAACTTTAGATTTTGTATTGGGATAATGATCGATCAGGGTTTTTTTAATAGTTTCGGTGGGGACCAAAATCTTGCCGGCTTTATTGATAGCTTGTGTGGCAACCACCTTATACCCTGCATACTTACCCCAGTACTTCCAGGGTTTTTGAGTTGTAACCTGAGTTCCTCGTTGTTGATGCCATAGTAAATCATGAATGGTCACTACAAGCTTTCCTGGATACATGATGGGAACGTTGAAATGAGGTACGTGTAAAAGATCTAACTTTTCTTGATTAAAGATCGATAGTAATTGTAGCTGTTCTTGAAAGGTATAGTGTTGAACGGGGGCCTCAATATATCTAACATTTAGATCTGGCAATACTTGATCCGGAGTACGATAAAAATACACCCACTCGATACCCGGAGCCTCTTCTGGTAGTCGAGAAATGAGATTTTCAATGTAACGACCGATGCCGGCATGAGCTACTCCACTCAGCCGGCAATCAATTCCAATTTTCATATTACGGACCCTGTTTTTTAAGCAAAGCGCAGAAAAAATAGCAGGTACGCAAGATGCTGCGCATGAGATATTATTTTTTAGCTTTTGCTTTAGTTTTAGCTGTTTTTTTCTTAGGAGCAGCCTTCTTTTTCTTTGGAGTCTTTTCTTCTTTAACTAATGCGTCAGCCAAAGATTCTAGCTCTGCTAAAACCTCATCGTCTTCTGAGCAACAGCAACAACCCTCTGCTTCGATTTGGTTTTCTAAGAATTTAATTCTCTTTGCTCTAAACATATTTCCAACGATTGCAACTAGGAATGAGCCCATTCCCAATACAAAGCTGACTACAGGAATATATTCCAGGAGTACTGGCTGTTTGAAAAGTTGTTGACCAGCATAGAGGTATTGAATTAATAAGCTTGGTAGCAAAGCTATGGCAAATAAAGATGCAATCAAAACAGCGATTGCTGTCAGCATTGCATTTTGGTTTTTAGCTCGCAATTGCGAGACTTTAAAAGATAGATCGGTGTACATTTAGAACCCTCCCTTTTTAATTGTTATGAAATATCGTATAAGCGTACGGATAAATTTTGGATACTTATCGACATAATGCTTATCATAATACTGAAGCATCGTATCATAAAAGTAACGATTAGTGGTTTTGGCAATCTGTTTTGATGAGCTTTTAATTCCAGATTTATATTTATGATGAGTGATTTTAACCTCAGGGTGATAGATAACTTGAAAGTCCAAGTTTCTAACTCTACGACACCAATCTAAATCCTCGGCATACATGAAGAATCTTTCGTCAAGGTAGCCAATTTCATCCATTACCTCTTTCCTGATTAGGAAAGTAGCTCCACTACAAGCATCAATAATGTGATGAGTGGTCAAGTCTTTATAGTATTGATGGTATTGACCAAAAAGATGAGATTTAGGAAATAATTTTTCTAGTTTTGCAAAGTATGTCAGTGAGGCCCACAGAGTTGGCTCTCCTCGATGGCAAGCCGGATCAATTGCACCATTAATGAACTCTATTTTTGGAGTAATAACTCCAGCCTCTGGATGCTTATCCATGTAGTTAATCAATATATCTAGATTTGAATCAGCCCTGAACTCTAAGTCAGAGTTAAGTAGCATGGCGTATCTACTTTCAACTTTTTTCAAAGCCACATTATTTCCCCCAGCAAATCCTAGGTTTTCACCTGTTTCTATGAGCTCGACCCACTTCATGTTTTTTTTAACAAACTCAATGCTGCCGTCAGTGCTACCATTATCTACTACGATGGTTTTAATCTTATATTTAGTTTTGTCTAAGTAAAATTCCCTGAGAGTCTCTAGGGTTTTCTTCAGCCAAAATTGAGTGTTATAGCTAAGAACGATAAGAGTTAAATCGTGCTTGTTTGCTGTTTTATTCATGAGAACTCCTGATAAACTTGATCTAATTTTGTACTAATATATTTCCAATCATACTGGCTAGTCACAAACTTTTTAGCTCTTCTAGAAAGCAGATTTCTGTCATTGGGATTCTTAAGAAGACGGCTAATTTTATCTGTCATAGCAACAGCTGTATCAGCTAAAAGAACATGTTTTCCATCTTCAACTCCCAACCCTTCGACTGCAATGCTTGTAGCAACCACGGGCGTGCCTGCTGCCATGGCTTCAAGAATTTTATATCTGGTACCTTTACCACTAAATACCGGTGCAGCCACCACATGAGCACCTTTAAATGCATCTCTGATATCCGGAATATTGCCAGTAACTTTAATATTAGGGTCTTGTTTTTGAAAACTCAATACTTCTTCAGTGGGAGCGTTACCAACGATCCACAGTTGAACATCTTCGACTTGTTTTTTTAATAATGGCCAGACCCTATCAACTAAAAATTTCACTGCCTCCACATTTGGCAACCAGTTAAAAGTTCCAACTGAAAGAACAGTGGGTTTTTGAGGAAGTTTTTTTCTCTTTTTACTAAACCATTCTGAGTCGACTCCATTAGCAACAACTTCAATTTTATCCTGACTACCGACTTCTTTGGAAATGTACTCTTTATCAGCCTGGCTCATCACAATTAGCTTATTAGCACTGCGCCAAAAATGCTTTTCCCACTTTTTTATCTTTGTGATATCGACTTGCAGTAGTGGTTTTAAGAAAAAAGGAGTTTTTTGTGCATAACTTTCATAGCCCAAATATTCAATGGTCTGTTCAACTAATATTACCGGCACATCAGTTTCGGGCAAATGAGGCATCATGTAAAAAGTTTCAGCATGAATGAGATCATATTCATGATTGGCCAATTCTTTTCTCACCGCACCAATTGTTTCTGGAACATGATTGCGGATAACTAGGAATGGGTAACTGGAAATAAGAGTTTTGTAGATATTTTTTAGGGTAAATGGCTTTTGTGATCGTTTAAAAACCTTAACTTTGGCACAGTATTTTTCTAATTCAGGAATATACTGTCGCTCAGACTCTTCTTTGATTAGGGCAAAGAGAGTAATCTCATGTTTGTCGGCTAGTTTTTTGAGTAAGTTATAAGTTCTAATTTGACCACCACTTAAAAGAGGGTAGGGTAAATAGGGGGTGAGCATTAATATCTTCATGAGTTATTGAAGCTTGATAATAGCATAGTCATCGGTTTGTTCGATGACTTCGTATTTTTTCATTAATTCATTTGTCTCATCGTCAAAATTTACACTAACGTAGTAGTTGGCACCTTTATTTATTTTGTCTTCAATCTCAAAGCCAATTGGCCAACCTGTGCGGTTAGTTTGAAATAGAAAAGCAGTATCTCCTTGATATGGAGCAATAATTTTTGCTTCGAGAGGAGTGAGTTGATTAACTCTTTCCCCCGCTATTACAATGTTAGGATGTTGAATATCGTAATAACCTCTTATTTCCCACCAAGACATAAAGAAAGTTAGCATCAATACCATTATTAAAGCTGGCCAGAGGATAAATTTTCTAGTTGAGAGAGATTCAGAAACCCAGACCATTCCTCTAGCTATCAAGATTGAGATTATGGGGATAAGCATAGTTTGATAATAGTCATGTTGAACATTTCCAGTAGCAAAAACTACTAAATAGGCAAACATTGAACCAACCCAAGTAATGGTTATCCAGTCAAATAATGAAGAACGCTTGTAAGTAGTTTTTATTTTTGCAATCAAGCCTGTAAAAAATAAGGAAACACCCCAATATCCCAAAATTAACTTAGCTATTCTTTCGGCAAATAGCCATCTCCACCAGGCTGGTCTAAGACGAATCTGATTTCCATTCAATAACCAATCTGAGGCAGGGATACCCTCAGGAAATTGTTTTATCCAACTCCTCCACCCCATTAGTGGAGCCAAGCCAATTAATGCATAGCCTATCAGCCAAGGTGATATTAGAGCTTTTAGTCCTAAGTGAGAAATTCCTAGAATTAAAAAAACTGGAACGATAAAGATAGCGGTAGGTTTAATTAACAGGCTAGTAGCAAAAGCCACCAAACTTAAAAAATATATAAAATGACTCTTGGGTTTGTTTTTACTAGGCTGTTGCAACCACAGTAGGAACAGCCACAAACTCATTAGTTGAGTACCTAGCATAGCTGGTTCCGGCAATATTACCCGCGAGTAGAAGACACTATATGGTAAGGCTGCGAAGATAAATCCCGATAAGAAGGCCAGAGCTCTCCGCTTTGATAGTAAATAAACAAAGGCATATAAGCTAATTAATCCCAGAATCGAAAATCCGATTGAGAATAGACGAGAGACCGTTACTAGATCTAGTTGGGGCTGCAGTCTAATTACTTTCGAAACTAAGTAGTTAACGATGGGAAACTCTACCATTCGATAGCCCAAAGGATTATCTAAGCCGCTGGCTATATTTGAATTATCTTGATAGTGAGGCTCCCAGATTGGATAGTTGTGTTTAACAAATTCTCTACTAACTGAGGCGGTGTCAGCTTGTCTAAAGCTATGCCAGTCAGCCAAGGGAGTGTTGAGTCGGTAAAATCTAAGATAAAGAGCAAGAATAACTAAAAATAGGATTAGAAACCAATGTTTTTTCATTTGCTTATCTCATAATATCCTAAAAACAAACCCGTCACAGCCCAGAAAGTAAAAGCAACTTTTGAAGCGGCAAAAACATCAATATATAGGGCATTGAATAGCAGTCCTATGGTAGCTGCCAAATAACCAATACTAAGAGCAATTAGTAATTCATTTTTGCTCTTAGTGCCTTTAATGGCTAAGACTAAACCTGAGATTGCAGCTCCGTAGAAAGTTATAAAACCTAGAAAACCAGTCTCTCCCAAGGTTCTCAGGAAATTATTATCTGTGCTGTCAGCGATGGTAAAGTCATTGAGACTAGTTTTGTTCAGGGTTGCATAGCCACTGCCAAATAAAGGGCTTCTAACAAATCCCTGAATTGCTCTAGGCCACAAAGTATCAAGGCGAATGGCCATCGACAATCCATATTTAAGGGCATTGTCTGACCAGACACGGGGCTTCTCTACAACTATGGTTTCCACTACCCCCTCAGCTGAAGTAGTTGAAACTTTGACTTGATCTGGGATATCACTATAAACATCTCTGGGTCTTTGAGCAGTTGGTCTTTCATCTGAGGCCACAATTACCTCAGCTTCTTCTGTTGAGATTGAGTTAGGTGGGGGCAGGCTATCTTTTGTGAACAATGAATCTAGTTTCAAAGTTGAAGCTAGATTACTAGTTACTTGCTCTCCCCTTTCTTCAATTAGCAAATATCTAGTATGCAACTGAGGATAGGACTCAACGACTTGAACAAATCGATCATAGATGTCACTACCAAAAGCAGCCATCATTATAAAAATAATTGTCCAAAGGGTAATGAATCTAGAAATCATCCAAGAAATTTTTGGCCAAATTTTTTTCTGTTTCCATCCAAAAAGGACAATCACAATGGCAGTGGCTATGCCATAAGCAGCAAATGAAGTTCTAGCAGCGCTCATGATTAACAACCAAGACCCCAGTATTTGCAGGAAGAATAAGCCAGTTTTAAAGACTCTTTTTTTACTGCCATAAGCCAAGGCTAAGATAATTGGTAGAACAATCACTAAGTAAGCAGCTAAGTCATAGTGTCCTGCAAAAGTTGATTGAACTCGTGCGTGTTCGGTTAGGTAGAGTCTAATTCCCTTACTAAATTCTCTATTCATTGTTGAGTAAACGGGCCAATAATGATATTTCTGACCATACCCATAGACACTAATTGCCGATAAAGATAAGACGATAGTAGTTAGAAGAATTTTGACATCTTTAGGTTTGGAAATACTGGAGTAAACAATGAGAAAGAGGGAGAAGTACTCTAAGTATCGAAAGTAATGCAGTGTAGTTTTGAGAACGTGAGCTTGAGTAAGCGGTACGGTTTTTATAATCCACAAAGAAGAAATGAGAGATAGTAGCCCCACCACCATATAAGACAAAATAAATGAGGTGGTAAGAGATTTAAACTTAACTTTTTTTCTACTTAGTTGTACTAGCCAGACAATGAAAGTCAGAAAAACTAAGAAATCTTCTGCTCTAACCCGCACAATATACTCTTCTATAGGGCTGAAAAAGGGAATTTTTGGGAAAAGAGGAATAAACGCTAGGAGGAAGCCTGACAATAACAAAAGAATATTGTTATCAAGCCAGTTAAAAATTTTATTTTTAGATAACTTCATTATATCTCTGATAATAGCTCTCGATAAATTTGTTGCCTTTTTTTATCTGGTCGAATAGTGCTAAAAGCTATAATTCGTAAAATCATTCCCATTCTTAGAATTCCCTTAATAAATTGCATTTGCCAAAGAGGTTTATGCTTTGACCAGTTGTAAAGGTAGGATTTAAATTCTCCTTTAATGGCATTAGCGCTGGAAGAGCTTGCTTGGCCAAAATGAGTAATCTTCGCTTGAGGATCAATTGCTATATCCCAATGGTGATGGTCAGCACGCATGCAGTATTCTGTATCTTCACCATACATAAAGATTGCATCATCAAGAGATCCAATCTCTTTTATGACCTCTTTTCTAATCATCATAGCTGTGCCACCCACCCAACCTCTTTTAATTAAGCGAGCATCATTAGTGTGATAGCGGAGTTTTTCACTCTGTCTGAAACCAGTGTGTTGGGTTGATGGTAAAAGTTTGCCAATAATGGGCAAGTCATCTAGAAAGCTCATGTGGCTGAATAGCGAGAAGAGAGTTGGTAGATCTCCCCCCTGTGGTTGGAGCGTTCCGTCAGGATTTATGAGTGTTGGGGCTAGTATTCCCAACCTATCAACCCTACTTCTTTCGGAAGCCAGGGTGGCAGTTTTATTGTCGATGGGATAACGTTCAAAAGTTTCCACCATGGTGCTTAAGCCACCCTTTTGAACGATGGTGTCTGAATTGAGGAGAATGATGTATTTACCCTTGGCAATTTTAATTCCCTGGTTGTTAGCTGAGGCAAAGCCCTTGTTGTGCTTGTTTGCAATGACTTTAATGTTTTTGCTTGAAAAGTCATTTTTAATCGCAGCTACTGTGCCATCTTTAGAGTCATTATCAACGATGATGATCTCTGTTTTTTTAGCTAAAGTTTTAGAAGATTGAGCTTCTTTCCAAGCAGTTTCAATAGTTTGGAGAGTTAATTTTTTAGTGTTGTAAGAAACAATGATAATGGTGAGTGTCATGGTAGATCTATGTCATTATTCTACTTAATATTTGTTGTGGCAGTTGTTTTATTTTATCAGTAAAAGACTGGTGCCTAAAGTTAGTGCTAATTATAACGCCACTAATAGCCAGGACCAAGCTAATTATTAAAATAGGAGAAAGTTTTTCGTGATAGATCACTATACCGGTTAGGGCCGCAAACTCTGGGTTAAGGATTAAACTTAATGAGGCCGTTGAAGTGGAGAGATGTTTTAATGAGAGCTGAGACAAGCCCGTAAAAGCTAGTGCAACTATGGCTATCATGATAGTAGCCAGAGATGATTGAAAATCAAGATTTGAAAATCCTGATCCTGAAGCCAGTTCATATAAAGCCAGGGGTAAGAAGAACAATGAAAGAGAGAAACTACTTAGAATAGTCATTTCGACAACTGATTTTTTAAGATTATATTTTTTTGAAAAAGTTAGGTAATTAGAAAAACCTATCACGCCCAAAAAAATCAAAAAATTTCCATAGAATGTCCCTAGGGAAGATCTTTCTTCAGGAGAAGTGGAAAAAAATATAAGTATGGATACTCCTAAAATTGAGAGTGCCATACCAGCCATTTTTTGATAATTAATTTTTTCTTTAATAATAAAAAATGCCAGTAGACTACTTATTACAGGAACTAAAATATAAATTAACTGTGAGGCAATTAGAGTTGTATGAGGAATGGCAATTGAAAATAGGGTAATGTTTAGACCTAGACCTAAACCAATGGCTGTTATTAGGGGAATGTTTTTTTTATTAATTAGTTTTTTTAGCGAGTACTGCTTTTTAAAAACTAATAAACTAATAAGTAAGCCCAAGACAGCTCGGAGCCAGTTAAACAAAAAAGGATGAATTGAGTTTACACCAGTTCGAATGAGTGTGGGCATGATTGCTCCACCCAAAAAAGCAGCGCCAACTAATCCCACTAGTCCCAGGAATTTATTTTTGTTCATGATTACTGAAATAATCGAGCTCGGCCCAACTTATAATTTAATTCTTGAGTTTTTCTATCACTAATTTTTTTAGATGGGACTCCACCCACAACGGTTTTAGGAGGAACATCTTTAGTTACCACGGCTCCAGCTCCCACCACCGCTCCCCTACCAATAGTAACTCCAGGAAGAATAATAGCTCGAGGTCCAATGAAAACATAGTCACCAATTACTACTTTTTCTTCGATGGGACGCATATCAGAGCTATTAATATCGTGTTCGCTAGTCCAGATCATAACTTGAGATGCAATATCAACGTGACTACCAATTTCTAATCCCCCCTGAGAGTTAGGGAGTTGTTTTCGTCCGTCGAGGGTAACTTGCTCGCCAATTAAAGTATCCTCGCCAATGGTGATATGACGGGGGTCATAAATTCTAGCCATCATATGAATAGTAGAGCCCTTGCCCATTTTAACGCCAAACAACTTATAGAAAAACCTTCGAGTATGATGGAAAGGAATATAACCTACACCCCACCAGAGAAAACCAGTGATAGCTTCAAGATAGATAGCTACTAAGCGTTGTTTGATTTTACTCAAGATCATAGTAGTAGTATATCAAAAACAAGCTATTTTTCTTCAGGGTATTTTTCACCCAAATGCTTATAAGCAGCTGCCGTTACCACTCTTCCCTTGGGAGTCCTTTTGAGAAAGCCAATTTGCAGTAGATAAGGTTCAATAACTTCTTCGATGGTGCCAGAATCTTCATTTAGGCTTGCCGCAATAGTATTTAGGCCAACTGGACCACCCTGGTGATGTTTAATCAATTTCTTCATTAAACGACGATCAATGTGATCTAGTCCTCTCTTATCAATGGCAAACATCTCAAGAGATTTATGAACCTGATCTGAACTAATTTGATCACTACCATTAACTTGAGCATAGTCTCTGACTCTTTTTAAGAGTTTGAGAGCTATTCTAGGAGTTCCTCGTGAGCGATGACCAATTTCTGAGGCTGATTCAGAATCAATTTTAATATCAATTTTTTTTGCTGCTCTGATAATAATTTCAGCTAAAGCGTCTGGTTTGTAGTGAGTTAGACGGTGAATTAAGCCAAAGCGATCTCTAAAAGGACCAGTTAGGAGCCCGAATCTAGTCGTGGCACCAACAATAGTAAATTTGGGGAGGTCTAGTCTTACTGTTCTAGCTGAAGGACCTTTGCCAATAATGATATCCAAGGCAAAGTCTTCCATTGCTGGGTAAAGAGTCTCCTCAACAATTTTAGGAAGGCGATGAATTTCATCAATAAATAAAATATCTCCATCTTTTAAGTTGGTTAAAATAGCTGCCAAATCTCCAGCTTTATTCAGTGCTGTTCCAGAAGTAACTACAATGTTTGCTTTCATTCCTTGAGCAATTAAGTGAGCCAAGGTAGTCTTACCTAGACCTGGGGGCCCGAATAGAAGAGTATGATCAAGTGCTTCCTTGCGTTGTTTAGCGGCTTTAATTGAAAGTTGTAAAGCTTGGCGAATAGTATTTTGACCTATAAATTCATCCCAATCGTGAGCTCGAAGAGATTGAAAGAGAACTTCTTCTTCTTTGGTGGTCGGTGTGGGTTGGTCTTTATTCATTTTAATTTATGTTTTTCAAGGCTTGTTTAATCGCCTCTTGTTCTGAGAGCTTTTCTAGATTGAGATGCTCTAGGGCGCGTTGAATTGAGTCCTCATCCCATCCCAAAGAAGTAAGGGCATCAGCTACAGTTTGTTGTTTGGGATTAAGGGGGGCAAGATTTAGTTCTTTTAATTCACCCAATTTTCCTCCCAAATCAATAATAATTTTTTGTGCCATTTTTTTACCTACTCTAGGGATAGCTTTGAAGAAACTAACATTAGCCTCCTGAACAGCAGTTATGAGCTGTTCAGAATCTTTATCTATAATCGCTAGTGCAGTTGCAGGTCCAATGCCAGAGATACCCAATATTAACTCGAATAGTTGTTGCTCTTGGAAAGTGAGAAAACCATATAGCTCCAGCCTATCTTCTTTGACGTGAGTATAAATAAACAGCTCTACTTCTGATTTATTTTGTGCCAATTGAAGAATTTTATTGCTAGTAAGAACCCCATAACCCACATTATCAACTTCAACAATAATCCTGTTAGCATAAACCAGAGGCTTGCCTCGTAGGAAAGAAATCATGTCTTTAATATAGCATGTGTTAGTACGATTCCTATGGCATCAATAGCATCGTCTACAATCTTTTTCTGAGGAATATCAAGTTGAAGACGAACCATTTTTTCGATGGCAGTTTTGTTAGCTTGACCATTTCCAGTTACGGTCAGTTTAATTTGATTAGGATAGTACTCAAAAATATTGAGATTATTTCTAGTACAGCAGCTCAAGATCACTCCTCTGGCTTCACTGACCTGAAGAGCAGTTTTTTTATTCTTTGAGAAAAATAAAGTTTCAATAGCTAGATCATGAGGATTATATTGTTCAATAATTTTTTGTAAGTGTTTTTCTATAAATTGATAACGATCAAAAAGACTCTCAGTTTTACTAGTTTGAATACAACCAAAATCGATAATCTTTGGTTTAGAGCCAAGTCCATGTCCGATTGACCAGCCAATGCGATCATAACCTGGATCAATTCCTAGGGTGATAATTTGATTACTTGGAGTGCTCATGAGCGACTTGTTTAATAGTTGCTATGATTATTTGAGCAGATTTTTCCCAACTGAATTTTTTAAGCTGTTTTTTACCTTTACTTCTGTAGACAGCTTTATTTTTTATTGACAACTTTAATGCTTTCTCCATTGCAACAGCTATTTTTTTAACATCATAAGGGTTAACTTGAAAACCTGCTTCCCCCACTACCTCAGGCAAGCTAGTGGTATTTGAAACAATAGGCAGACAACCATATTGGAGTGACTCTAGGGGAGGAATGCCAAAGCCCTCATGTAGTCCAAGTAATATACTGGCAGTGGCTTGTTCATAAAGAGTTGGTTTAATGCTTTCAGATATATATCCAGTTAAAATTATTTGTTTTAAAAAAGGTGATTTTTCAAGCCTGCTAATAATAGGATCTGAGAGCCAGCCTATTTTCCCAGCCAGGACTAACTGTGGTAAGCGATTGGTTTTCTGACCTTTTTTAAATTGCTGACTACTTAGTCGACGGCAAAGTTGTTCATAAGCCTCGATCAAACGAATTAAATTTTTTCTGGGTTGAATGGTGCCGAGGAATAAAAAGTAGGGTTTTCTAATCTGATGTTTTTTAAAGAAGTTTTTAGTTTCTTGAACTGAGGCCGGGGTAGTCTGAGAAATATCTGGATAGGCCACAATAACGTTCTCAGATTTTTTTTGATAGCGGTTGATAATATCAGATTTAGTAAACTGACTGATAGTAATTACTTTTTGAGCTTTTTTAACACTATATTTTGTCCAGTGCTTAAGTTGAATAAGGTCATTTTGGTTGAACTGTTTTGGATAGTTTAAATAAGCTAGATCCATTACTGAGGATATATAGGGAACAGCTGAGTGACGGGGTGCATAGTGACTGGGGGTAAATAGAACGTCAATTTTGCTATGATTTAAAAATAGGAAAATTGGTTCTGCAAATTGGGTCCAGAGTAGCTTTGGTCCAATTACCTTATATTGCCAGCCTGTATGTTGTGGGGGCATATCATCGACTGGTTCACTACTGAGAAGAATGGTGAAATAAATATCATTGTTATTTTTAGTTAGATCATAAATAGCTCTGATAATCTCAAAAGCATAGACGTTGCTACCAACTCTACGATGTGTGTTGGCCTCGTTAGCATCGATGGCGACGCGGAGAGTTTTTTGATTCATTAGTTTGATTGTAACGCTTTTTTATAGACTTGAATGGTTTCATCTACTACTCTCTCCCAACTAAACATCTGGAGACGAATAATCATTCTTTGAAGACGTTTCCTTTGTTCATCCATGGATTCATTTAAGATTCTTTCCAAGCCTTTTCTAATGTCATCTACGCTCTCTGGGTTAATTAGCTCAGCAGCATTTCCGGCTACTTCTGGCATTGAAGAGACATTTGACGTTAAGACTGGTGTACCATGGAAAAAGGATTCTAAAATTGGTAGGCCAAAGCCCTCGTATAGGCTGGGATAACAAAATATTTCCGCCTCTCCATAAAGTACCGCCAGCTCTTTATCTTCTACATGACCTAAAAATCTTAGTTGTGGGTGGTGAATGCCTTCAGTTTTATCCCAACCCTTTTCTCCCGCTACAATGAGTTGATAATCTTTAGACAAAGGTTTCCAAGCTTCAATTAAACGTGTTAAGTTTTTACGAGGCTCTCTAGTACCAACAAAAAGCAGGTAGGGTTTATTTAGTTGGAGCTTATTCTTAATCCACTCAGACTCATCCTCAGTTAGCTGTTGACTGGTTTGTTTAAACTCAGCAGGCAAAGCCTCATGAACCACATGAATAAGATAGCTGGGTATTCCCAGAAGTTTGACAATGTCATTCTTAGTAGTTCTACTGACAGCAATAATTTGGGCCTCTCGCTCTTTAAGAATTTTCCACGATCGCTTGTGAGCTGCTAGTATTCTAGGATGAGCAGTTTGAGGATATCTAATCATGGCCACATCATGAATGGTGGAAACTAGAGGTAAGTTTTTATCTGGAGGCTGAAGCCAATCCCAGGAATGAAAAAGATCGATTTGAGGTAGATTTTTCTTAACTGGATTCTTCCCCAATTTCCACAGTAACTCAACCATAGAGGGTGGCGTTGAATGAAGAGATGAGGATGAGATGTTATTATCTTTAACAAATTTTTCAAGCTTAGCCTTATTGCGCCAAGAATAACCAAGGGCGGAGAGATTAATTGATTTTCGGTTATTCAACGATTGAGCCAAATTGGCTGTATACCGAGAAACACCGCGCCCATAAATGATAGGAGTAATATCAATGCCAACGTTCATCATAGTTCAGCCATTGGTTTGTACCTACTAAAAACTCTAATAAACCCAATATTAGGGTAGTCTAACGTATTTATCTCATGAAAACCAAGCGACCATAGCTCTGTCCTCAATTGATCATCTGGATCAGTGAGATCTCTTAAGTAGTCAAATAATAAAATATATTTATACTCCCCTATGGTTTTAAGTAAATCTGGTAGCTGACGAGTATTTTTAATATAAAGCTTGCCTGTGGAAAGAGTTGGGTAGCTATCTTGGTCATACCATCTCCAGGGTGAGAAAGGATTGGTGTATGAAAAAAGGAGAATTGTTTCTTCGGGTGAATAGTTGAGCAGTATCTCCTGATGGAGGGAGCGCCAATTTTCACGTTGATAGCTAGGATTAAGATGGTACTGTAAGACTCCCCAGATGTTGATTGATAAAAATAGTGATACAAAAATAGTTCCCCACCCCCGTTGAATTCTTGTTCTGCCAATGGCTACAATCTGGCCAATCAATAAATAAGCGGCTGGGAGTAAAAATAATACCCTCTTGGGTCTAACTACTGGTATCCAAAAAGAGATAATCCAAGCTAAAAATAGTGGTAGGGCTAGCCATAAAAAAATTAATTGCAAGCTTTTTAAAGCCTTATTTTTTTTGAATTTAACTAGGTTTATATAAACCAGATAGATAAAGGTAAATACAATTATTAGAAAACTTACCATGAAAAATAGTGTAGGTTCGATATTTAAGACTCCATAGATAAACTTACCCACAACTAAAGCTGGAGATTTGAGCTGAGAGATGCTCACTACCTGGTCCCATCCAGGTAGTCTTTCCCTAATTGTTGCACCTACACGAAGTTGTTCTAAAAAAGAAGGTAACCAAGGTAGAAATCCCAAGCCCACAAAAGTGGCACTGGCGATCATTTCTCGCAATTTATGTCGTTGCTGCCAAGCAATCCAAGAAAATTGTGTGATCCAAAAAAATGGATATAAGTATGAGGAATAAAACCCTAGTAAAGTAATAAGAGTGTAATTAAGCCAGTGCAGGCGAGAGAATTTTTTTAATTTAACTGCTCTGAGAAGAGGTAACCACGATAAGGTTGCCCACATGGCAGGCAAAGAATATGGCCGTAATTCTTGAGAATAAAAAATGTGGAACGACGAAGTAGCTAGTAAAAGCGAGGCAATTATGCCAGCTTTTTGATTAATGAGTTTTTTCCCTAGCTCATAAGTTGCCCAGATAGTAATGAGTCCAGGGATAAGAGCCACAATACCTCGTAGCCACCATTCAGCAGCAGATACCTTTAAAGCAAAAAATAAAACTAAGTGGATCAGAGGAGGTTGAAAATCACCCGCTATGTCTAACTGTTGCGACCAGGGCCGAGAACTTTCTAGTGCCTGAGCAGCCTCATCTAGCCAAAAAGATCCATTAAGCTGAGGGAGGCGTAAACCTAGGGCTAAAACTAAGATTAATATTATTAAACTGTGTTGGTGCCATAACTTTTTAACCATCTTTTTTATTATGGCCAATCTCAAAAGATATGACTAGATTGGGTTTTGGTTGAATTTAAGTTAAAATATAGATCATGCAAAAATTTTTCAACGATAAGACGGTGTTGGTAACTGGAGCGGCTGGTTTTGTGGGCTCTCATTTAGTAGATGCTTTACTAAAAACTGGAGCGACGGTGATTGGGGTAGATAATTTCATCACTGGTAGAAAGGATAATCTAAGCCATTTATTTGAAAATGGAGAGTCGACTGTTGATAACTTTGCTTTTCTTGAGACAGATGCAGTTCAATCACCAGCCACTTATCTAGATGAGGAAATTAAAATTGATGTGGTGTTTCACCTTGCTTCTCCTGCCAGTCCACCTCGATATCAGAAATACCCCGTGGAGACTTACCTGGTCAATTCTTTAGGAACACATCATCTATTAGATTATTTAAAAACTTCAAATCCGGAAGCTCGCTTTGTTTTTGCTAGCACTTCAGAAGTCTATGGTGATCCTCAGGTTCACCCCCAGACTGAAGATTACTGGGGGAATGTGAATCCCAATGGTGTGCGGTCTTGTTATGACGAAGGCAAGCGTCTGGGAGAGACAATTTGCGGAGTTTCCAATCGTGACTTTGGTCTGGATGTCAGAATTGCTCGAATTTTCAATACCTATGGCCCACGGATTGATCCAGATGATGGGCGGGTGATTCCAAACTTTATTAAACAAGCCCTTGGTAATAAGCCACTAACTATTTATGGTAAAGGTGAGCAAACTAGGTCCTATTGTTATGTGAGTGATTTAGTAACTGGATTATTAAAATTAGCTAGCGTTGATGAAGCAAATGGGGAAACTATTAACCTAGGTAATCCTGATGAATATACGATCAAGCAGACAGCAGAAATAATTAAAGAGTTGGCGGGTTCTGGTGGTGAGCTAGTGTATGAAGATCTTCCTGGGGATGATCCTACCAGGCGTCAGCCAGATATTAGTAAGGCCAAAGAATTGTTGGGTTGGGAGCCAAAAGTAAGTTTTGAAGAAGGATTAAAAAAAACAATTATAGATCTTGAGGATAAATAAACTCGAATTCCACATTTTTAAATTTTTCTAAAGCCTTAGGGAAATCTTCTACAAAGTAATAGTTGTCTGGATGTTGTTGGAGCCATTGGTTGTCTTTACTAATAAAGTAAACTTTTTTGACTTCCGGATGTTTTTCTAGCTGAAGCAAGGTGTCATAAAGGAATAGATTCTGACCTGGGCTAGTATGATGAGCAGCTGCATCTAGAGTGATAAACCAGCTCTCCCCGATTGAAAAACGCTGATACTGAGGCCCAGGGAAACTGTTTTTCTTAGGATTATAGCCATTAGGCACGGCCACAAGGGGTATCTTAAGGTCAGCTTGTAAGCGCTGTAAAAATAATCTTCCGTAGTTATTAAGGTGCTCATTCTCGACATCTCCAATTAAGAAAATTAGGTCTGCTTGCTTCTCAAGCAGCTGTTGTTTTAGCAACTGCTGCTCTGGGGTTGGGTATTCTCCAGAGCCTAGATCAGCAACTAGTTGGTCATCTAGAGCTAGAATCTTGAGGTTAGATGAATCTTGAGGAAGAGGTTGTTTATTCCAAGTCTGAGCTTGGGTGGGGATCTGAACCTCCTCTGTTAAAAGTTGGTAGTAGTTACATTTGTGACGACAGTCGATATCTCTCAGCTTAATCCCAAATTGCCGCTTATATTCTTCAAAAGCTTGATTGATGGGTGGTGACAGCTCAACATTAGCATTAGTAATAAATAACTCTTGCTGAAGGTTTTGAGTAATTAACTCTTGGTGTGCTTTTAGGTTTTCAGCCACAATAGGTTGAGTTTGATAACCGTTCTGCCCATAGATATCAAACAAGACTGGCTCGATAGTAGTTAATAAAATGGGCTCTACCTCGCTCTGGGAAACTCTGGAAGATAGATAGCGATTGGCCCGGCGGATAGCTACATAGCTACTAGGGCGATAGGTGTCGCGGAAGCTAGCTAGAATACTCCCCGTCATGCTCATGAAGTACTGGACTAATCCTAAATGAACCAAGGTGGTGGCTAATAAAAACAACTTCAATAGCCCAGAAACACGTCGTTGTTTAATTTTAGAAAATAACTTATTTAACAATACTAAACTCAAGAACAACCATAGATTGGCAGGACTAGATTTAGTTGGCAAAGCGTAGATGCTGGGTGTAGTAAAGATGATGGTCAGGAGCAAAAATCTAAAAGTAGGATCGCTGGTGAATTTTTTAATTAATGAATCAAATAAAACTGCTGTGACAATCATCAAGATTAGGTTGGCAAAGTAAAACATGGCTGGCTCTTTATAGAGGAGATAGAAAGGGAGTAGATACAAGCTATAGGCAGAGCCAAGACCAGCTTGATATTGCTGTGTACAGCCACTAAGCTGCTTGGTTTCAGACCAACATTTGGTAACGGCCATATATCTGGCCTGACTAGTATTAAGGGCAAAGCTTTTAACTAAGCTGTACTCAGTAAATGGTCGCTTGTGAACTAAGAAGATCAAGAATATACCAGCTATTAAAACTGGCCAGAACTTTTTCCACCAGCTCAGCAGCCGCTTTACTCTAACCACTTCTAGTTGTTTAACTGCTTTTTCATTCATCAGTGAGTAGCTTTTTAGAGTTAGGCCAGCGATTGCCCAATAGGTGAAGGCTACCTTGGAGGCCGAAAAAACATCAATAATGAAAGCGTTGACTAGCAAACCAAGGGTAGCAGCAATAAAACCGACAGTTAGAGTCTGATTCAGACCATCTTTAGGAAATTTAAGGAGTAAGGTTTTAATAATCAGAGCGGCTAAGCTAAAAAATGTCACAAAGCCCAGCAAGCCAGTTTCACCCAAGACACGGAGAAAATTGTTATCGGTGCCATCAGCCTCAGTAAACTCAGTATTACCGCGTTTATTAAGGGTGGCGTAGCCTTTGCCGGTAAAGGGATTAATGCTAAAGCCATCCAAAGCTTGAGGCCAGAGGGTATCGAGGCGAATCCCCATTGATAAACCATACTTTTGAGCATTCTCTGACCAAGTCTCATCACCTCTAATGGCGGTAGCATCGATCGGGGTCTCGAAACCAGCTGGTCTAAGAAAAGGAGCTAGTTTATAGAGGGTGGGACGTTGCCAAAACCATAGGCCACTAAACGCCACTACGGCCAGAGCCAGTGCTCCACCGCCAATGACTAGACTTGATTTAACTTGACCATACTTGGTTTTTAGCCAATACCAAACGGGAATAGTTAAGGCTAATAAACAAGCCGCTAGGGCAGTTTTGGAGCCACTCTCCCACAATAACCAACCACCGCTGAGGACGCTAGCTCCCATCCAAAGTCTGAGTAAAAGAGAAGGTGAGGTGAGGATCCAGGAAGCAATCAAGGGAATAGCTATGACTAACCAAGCAGCCAAATCGTAGTGTCCGCCAAAAGTAGACTGGAGCTTATCAGCTGGATTCAAGATGAGTGATTGCCCCTTACTGTACTCCCTATTCATAGTCGAAAAAGCAGGCCAACTTACATATCGTTGCCCAGCCCCATAGATAAAGATTAGATTTAAGGCTAGAACTAAAGCAACTAGTGCTATCTGGGCATGACGCTTGGTTTTAACCCCGGCATACATAAATAGGAAGAGCGAGAAGTACTCTAGATACCTGAAGTAATGCAAGGCGCTTTTCCCGACATGAATTAGCTCAAAAGGAATGGTCTGTTGGAGGGAGACAGCAACTCCTAGTGAGATCAAACCTGCTAATGCATAGCCGATGACTGCAAAATGGAAACTAGTTCGCCACTCTATTTTTTGCCTCAATATCCCGGTAAACCAGACTAAACCAGTGATTAAGACTAGTAAGTCCTCTACTCTGACCCTGACTAAGTAGCCCGGAATAGCCTCAAAAAGGGGTAGTTTAGGGTAAAGGGGGATGAAGATAAGCAAAAACAGGCTCAAGCTAAATAAACCATGCTGGTCAAACCAAGCTGAATTTTTTTTGATACCATAAAAGGACATATATTTATCTTAACATTGAATTAGATCAAACCTAGTATAAGACCATAATCTGAGGTAAAGTACCTTATATAAAATGAAGATTTTCAAAGAATATAGAGAGCTTCTAGCTGAGCTGACTAAAAGAGAGATAAAAGCTCGTTACAAGCAGTCAGTATTGGGCTATGCATGGGTTATTTTAAATCCTTTTTTTCAGATGTTAGTGATGGCATTTGTATTTTCAAAGATTTTAAGGGTTACAAATCTGAGTGTCCCCTATGCTCTTTTTCTTTATGTGGGTTTACTCCCCTGGAATCTATTTGCTGCCTCTATTAGTAGTAGTATGAACTCGCTGGTGGGGAATGGCTCTCTACTGACTAAAATTTATTTCCCCAGAGAAGTCTTTGTGGTGAGTGCGATCTTAGCTAAAATTGTTGACTTTCTCCTAGCCTCGATAGTGTTGGTTGTATTTTTTGTTTTCTTTCATCAACAGGTAACAATTAATATATTTTGGGTGGTGCCTATCTTTCTAATCCAACAGCTTTTTACTTATGGCCTGTCCCTGATGTTGGCAGCGTTCAATTTGTTCTACCGCGATATTCAGTATTTATTTGGACTAATTCTACTAACTTGGATGTACTTGACCCCAGTCATCTACCCTACGGAGATGTTCCCGGAGCAGTATCGATGGATTTTTAAACTTAATCCGATGGCAGTATTTATTAATGCCTATCGGCAGGTGATGTTGGGTGGGGGGATGCCTAATTTATCAAGCTTAGGGATTGCCCTCCTACTCTCAATAGTAATGGTGGTTAGTGGTTATCACATTTTTAAACGTTTAGAAGGGATGTTTGCTGATGTCGTCTAACCCAGCCATCTCCATTAATCATGTTTCAAAGCTGTTTCATAAGCAGAATCAGCGGACTTTTAAAGAGCTAATTCCAGCTTTATTTGGCGGGAAAAAAGTAGTTGAGTCATTCTGGGCTTTGAAAGATATTGATTTGGAAATAAAAAAAGGTGAAACGATTGGCATCATTGGTCCTAATGGCTCTGGTAAGTCTACTCTCCTTAAATTAATTGCCGGCGTGAGTCAGCCTACTAAGGGAGAGATCAAAACTAATGGTAGGATTGCCCCGTTGATTGAGCTGGGAGCTGGATTTCACCCGGAGTTAACTGGCAGGGAAAATGTGTTTCTCAATGGCATTATTTTGGGGATGACTAGAGCTGAAGTAAGCGAAAAGTTTAAAAAGATTGTTGATTTTGCAGAGATTTGGGACTTTATTGACCAGCCAGTCAAACACTACTCTTCGGGGATGTACCTAAGACTAGCATTTGCAGTAGCCATCCACACTGAGCCAGAGATATTATTGATCGATGAAATATTGGCGGTGGGAGATGCGGCGTTCCAAGCTAAATGTTTTAAGAAGATGGATGAATTTAAACAAAAAAAAGTAACCATTATTTATGTGAGTCACGCGATTGAATCAGTGAAAAGTTTCTGCGATAAGGTGCTGTACATAGATCATAGTCAGATGATGGGGTTTGGGGAGAGTGAAGAAGTAATAAATAAATATATTGAAGGAATGGGAGTAATTAAATGACTTTAGTAGAAAAAGTAAAAAAAGCACAGGAAATAATTAAAGAAGCTAGTAACAGATGGGATAATGACAAAATTGCCATCGCTTGGACGGGAGGAAAAGACTCAACCGTTATTCTACACATGGTAAGAGAGATTTTTGACGGAGAAATACCATTTAAAGCTATGTTTAATGATTCGACATTGGAATTTCCAGAAATCTATGAATTTATAAAAAAATATGAAAAAGAGTGGAATCTGGATTTAAAATGGGTTAAGCACCTCCCAGAAGACCTACTAGCTTTTAATGAAACTAAAGATAAAGAAGAGCAAATGGAAATCATGAGAATTGCTAAAATTAATGCAATAAATTATTCGATTTCTGAATTCAAGATTGAGGCATTTTTATCTGGTATTAGAAAAGATGAACATGAGTCCAGAAGCAATGAAACTCATTTTTCTGAAAGAAGTACTCACTGGAGAGTCCATCCTATTATAGATTTTACAATTGATGATATCTGGGATTATATACACAAATTTAAAGTGCCTTACGTAGATCTTTATGATAAAGGTTATAAATCTTTGGGAGAAAAACCTTTTACTAATCCCGTCTCTGATCCAAATGCTCCAGAGAGAGCTGGTCGTGAAGCAACTAAAGAAAAAACTATGAAAAGGCTTAGATCTTTGGGTTATTGGTAAACAAAAACTATGTCTGAAAATATAATTATTATCTCAATAGATTCATTGCGAGCTGATGGCACTAATTATAATCGTGAATTGATTTATGGTAAAGGTAAGCATCAGCGTATTAAAACTCCTAATTTAGACAAGTTTTCTAAAGCCGGAACATCTTTTATCAAGGCATATTCAACTAATACTTATACTACTTCTGCTCACGCTTCTTTATTTACTGGTACCTATCCTCCAGAACATGGAATCAGAACTTTCTTTGATTTTAACCAAAGACTTAATCCTAAAACCAAAACTATGGCTGAAGAACTCTCAACTAAGGGTTATCAAACATTTTTTTATTCAGACGTGAAGGAACTTTTCTCAGAAATGAATATCTGGAAAGGTTTTAGGGTGAAAACCTATGGTAAATCTGATTGGCTGTGGAATTCAATTGAGGAGTTTAAGAAAGACAAAAACTTTATTTTTTTACATTTGTTTGATGTGCACGAGCCTTATTTGTATATAGAGGATGAGTCTGCTGATGAAAAAGTAAATCAAGATTATTACCAAGCTGTGGATGATCTAAGAAATGAGTTGGGAATTAAATCTAAATTAAATCAAAAGAAGAATCCTCATGATAGTTGGGAAGAAATTAAACAATTTTTAATAAAAAATAACTTGGATCATCAACAATACCTAAAGAAATATTATGACCTTGGGGTTGAGGAATTTGATAAAAGAATTAAGTTAATCCTTGAGAGATTTACTGATTTGGGTTTTGATTTAAATAAAGATTTATTTATTTTACTAAGCGATCATGGTGAAGGAAGAACTGAGTTCGATAAGTCTAAAAGTTTTGCCCACGGTGGAAGCTTGACGGAAGAAACTCTCAGAATTTTTTTCACAATAAACATTGAGTTGTCTTCTGTTAATTCGAGTCTTATCTCTATTAAAGATGTTAAAAAGATGATAAGTTTTTTTTCGAATGAAGAGAAGATTTCTATTGAAAATAATGGATTGTATGCAGAGCATTCTCAATGGAATCAGAGAACTACGACTCAAGATTCAAAAGATAAAATAGGAATTAAAAATATTAAAAGTTTTTTGTCTGAGCAAGCCTTTATTTCAAATGATAGTAAGATTATCATAAATCTTGACCAAAATCAGTATTTTGATATATTTACTAAGCTTGAAAAAAATAGTGAGGTTTTTATTGATAAAACCTACAATTTCCTTCTCAACAGATTTCCGGACATTGAAGGAAAAAATAATAGCTTATCTATGATAGAAAATAGATCTAAGGGAAATTTTTTAAATTCTATTATTAATTCTCAAGAATTTAAAAATAGAAAGCATATCCAAGTTTTTAACACCCAAGGTTTAAAAGATAGCTATTGATACAATTATTAATTGTGGAAAGAATTTTTTTATGAAAAAAACTAAAATCTTATTTGATATCTCACATGGAATTCATGGATCAACCGGCATTCAGCAGGATATGAGAAGAACCTTGTCTTTTTTAATTAAACAGGATGATTTTGAAATAGACTTTATAGTATATGACATGATTAATAGCGTTAATTATATAAATTTTGATATTGAAGATAATATTAATAAATATGGAGAAATAGTTGCTCAATCAAGATTATTGTCATATTTTTTTAATCCAGCTGGAGAATCGTCTCTTGGAGGTGGTAGATTTCTAGGAAGAATTAAAAGATGGAATTATAGGAGATCTCTTGTCAATAAAAATAAGGTTGAATTTTTAAAAATAAATAAAAAATTTAATGAATTAATTTATAAAAAACTTCTAAAAGATGGTGGCACTAAAGATCTTTTAGAAAAATTTAAAAAATCAAGTGTTCTGATGAGTACTTTTTCTACCGAGAGCTTGATTTTAGGGATGATGAATGAAAATTATAAAATTCCTACTTTAAATACTAGTGAGTATGATTTAGCTATTTTTTTTCAAGAAATACCTTTTAAAATTTCTATTAATACAAAGAAAGTTGTGAGAACTTACGACTTAATTCAGATTTTAGGACCAGATGTGGTTTTTAAGGCTGATTATAAATCTAATTATCAATGCAAATCTATTAAAACATGCATTGAACAAAAGACGATTTTTTCTACCATCAGCAATACTGTTAAAGATCAACTGAATTATTTTTTTGGAAATGATTTTATTGCCCAAACCATCTACGTGCCAATTTCTGATGTATTCAAAAAAACTAACGATAAATTTAGTATTTCTGATTACGCGAGAACCTGCGTTGTTCAAGATAAGGGATTTAATAATTTAGTTCCCGATATGGATTTTAATTACTTTTTGTCTGTTTCAACTATAGAGCCAAGAAAAAATATTACTACTGCCTACCAGTCTTTCAAGCAATTAAAAATGAAGGATGGTCATGGGAACTTAAAATTTATTTTGGTTGGTAAGATCGGATGGAATTTAGACAATGCTTATAAAAATATGTTCCAAGATCCAGATGTAATCGTCTTGCAAAATGTTCCCACCAGAGATCTTCCCCACATATATAGCAATGCTAAAGCCTTAATATATATTCCGTTTCAAGAAGGATTTGGTGTCCCTCCAGCAGAAGCAATGTCTTGTGGATGCCCAGTAATATTGTCAGATATCCCCGTTCACAGAGAAGTTCATGGAGATACTCCTCTTTTTGTTAACCACTACGATATTGATGAGGTTTACCAACAAATGAAATGGATAATGGATAGTAAGAATATATCTAAAGTTAATAAATTAAAAATTAAAGGCTTAGATTATGTAGAAAAATTTAGAACTGTTAATTTAGGAAAAGAGTGGGTTTCATTCATAAAAAAAATTCTTGAAAGTTGATGGCTAATATGAGAATCGGACTTGATATTTCTATGTTAGTTTATCGGGGTAGCGGTGTAGCAAATTATACATTTAACTTAGCAAAGAATTTATTGAAATATGATAAAAAAAATGAATATGTATTTTTTTATTCTTCCTTGAGAACTCCTAAAAACTTCTATTATTTAGATGACTTGAAAAGATTGGGTGGCAAAGTGCGTCGGTTTTATTTTCCACCTAGAATTTTAAAATTATTATGGAATAAACACCATTTATTACCAGTTGAGTGGTTGATTGGTAAAGTTGATCATTATTTTTCATCAGATTACTTAAGACCCCCACTTTTAAAAGGAACTAAGGGCATTACTACCATTCACGATTTGACTTGGAAAGTTTATCCTGAGTTTCATACTCTAGATATTGTTGAAGCTCATAAGAGAAAGTTAGAAAAGACAATTAAGTATAACGATATAATCATCGTTGATTCTAATAATACCAAGAAAGACCTCATCAAGTATTATCCACAGGTAAATAAGAAAAAAGTGCGCGTGATTTATCCAGGTATAAGTGATAATTTTCGACCCATCAAGGATAAAGCAAAAATCGAGAGAGTACTCACAAAATATAATTTAGATTATCCAGCCAATTATTTGCTTTATGTGGGTGCAATTGAGCCTAGGAAAAATTTAGAACTTTCAATTAAAGTTTTTGCAGAGCTGATCAAGGATAAAAAATTTAGTGATTACAAATTTATTTTGGTTGGTAGAGCTGGTTGGAAGAATGGGAGCGTTTTTGAGCTAATTAAGAAGTTAGAATTAACTGATAAGGCTATCTTCACTGGATTTGTAGAAGATGAAGATCTGCCTTATTTTTATAATGCAGCTCAATTATTAGTTTATTTATCAGAATATGAAGGATTCGGGTTGCCTCCCATAGAGTCCCTTGCATGCGGAACAAAAGTTATTGCAAGTAGAAACTCTAGTTTGGAAGAAATTTTGTTGAGTGATAATTTGATCGATCTTAATGTCAATGATATTAAAGAAATCAAAACCAGAATTATTTCTTCCTTGGGAAAATCTAAAATTAAGAAAATAGTCAAAAAAGAATTTACCTATCAAAGGTTAGTTAATAAATTTTTAAGAATATTATGAATGCTAAATTTAATAATAAAAAATTAATATTAATTATTGTAGGAATAATTCTCTCTAATTTAATAATACTTTCTTTTTTAACAACTATTTTTTTTCTAAATTTCAAAAAAACAGTTGATGAAAGTTTGCGATTTAAACCCAGCATAATATCTATTATTTTCAAAAATGAAATCAAAGAAAAATTTGTTTACATCGAATCAATTTTTTTTAGATTAATTCCCAATTCAGGTAAAAATAAAATTCAAGAATTCCATATAGACATTAAACAGAAAGACCTTGATTTACTAAACTCAGATTTACCTAAAAGTGGTAAAGCTGATTATGTTAATGGATTTTTGACCACAAATAATTATAATGATGTTTTTTCATTTGAAAATGAAAAAGTTAAAATAAGATATAGAGGTAATAATAACTTTCATTGGTTTTATAATCAAAAATCTCTGAGAATAAAATTAAAAAATGGAATTAAGTTTAATCTGATTAATCCTCAGCATCTATTTAGCATTATAGACACTGTTTCATATAATGAGGCAAAATATATTAATCTTTTAGCACCAAAATCATTTTCAGCAAAAGTTTTTATTAATGAAAGGGACTATGGCGTGTATTCCTTTGTTCAACAAATTGATGAAAATTTTCTGAGGGAAAATAGTCTTATGCCTGGAAGCATATATTTTGGGGATAGAAACGCCGATGATGAGAATGGACTTCCAACTCTATGGAGTGATTATAGAAGTTGGGACAAAAAATCATCAAGAAATAAAGAAAGTGAAGGCAATATAGATGATCTAAAGTTTTTTATAAAAGGTGTCAATGAGTTTTCAGATAGAGATTTTTATGATTTTTTCAATAAATATTTTGATAAAGAAAAAGTTTTTTCAAGCTTTGGAATTGACACACTGTTTGGAACTAGCATAAGAGACTCAAGACACAACCACAAATGGTATTTTGATCCATATGTTGGAAAATATCAACCAATCATTTGGGATATCAGAGACTGGTCTGTAGGAGCTAGGAAAGATATGTCAACGTATACTTTTCTAAAAAGAGTAAAGTCCAACCCTATATTAGAATATGAAAGAGACTTGGCCTCATACAACAATTATATTCTTGATAAGAATAAAACTATTGAGAGGATTATTGATGATTTAAATAACATTTATGAATCCACTTTAAATTATCTAGCAGAAGACGCTCTGAAAGATACAGCAGTTTGGTATAGTAGCCCAATTAATAATTGGATATCCGAATCATTTACGACAAGGGAATATAAAAAAAGTATTTTAGATCATAAAAATATACTCAAATCTAGGATTAGTTTTTTGGAAAATGAGTATGAGAAATCTATGGTAACGATAAATTATAAAGAAAGTAATGATTCTATATATGATACCGTATCTATAGTTGTAAATGGCAACTCTCCTGTAATTATTACTTTTTCTAAAGAGATTAATTTAATTGAAGATCGCAATTTAAATTCAGAATTTGATTCGGATGATTATTTATCGAACACACAAATAATTCTCTATCCAGGAAGAAAAAAAGTGTTTGACATGCCTCTCAATTATAATGGATATCGCTTAGAGCCAAGTGGAATTAGCTACAATTTTTTCATAAGGAAAGATATATCTTTTGAAGAATTCATTAATCTGTGTATTTTCAAAAATGCAATAACTGATTCTGAAGTGAAACCAGTTATTGTTCAAAATTCTCCAAATCAATCAGAAACAATTTCTATTCACCCCTGGCTTTTACCCGAATATGAAGAGCAGACAATTTCTCTTTCTGGCAATCAATACATCTCTAGTGATAGGGTTTATGATCAATACACCACTGTTAAAATTCTTCCCGGGACAACCTTCTATTTAGATCCGGATACCTCTCTATTCTTCTATGGAAAAGTTGAAGCGAATGGAACTCTAGAAAGACCAATTAGGTTTATTCAATCTGTTCCAGGAAAATCATTTGGCTCCATTGTTTTGCAAGGCCAGAAGACTGCAGGAAGCATTCTAGAGAATATTCAAGTAGAAAAAGGCTCTGTTACTTCTCGCAACTTAATTAATTACACTGCTCAGTTAAATATTCACGATACTAAAGATATTATCTTGAAGAATTGTGTGATAGGAGAGAATTTTGTTGGCGATGATAGCTTACACTTAGCCTACGTAGAGAATGCTCAAATTGATGGCTGTATTTTTCATAGTGCTCGCTCTGATGCAGTTGATATTGATATTTCTCAAGTTGAACTAAAAAATAATTTGTTTATTAATTCAGGAAATGACCTATTAGACTTTATGACATCAGAAGCAACGGTCAAAGATAATATTTTTATCAATGGTGGAGATAAGGGCATATCTGTTGGAGAATGGTCAACTCTGAAAATTGAAGATAACTTCTTTTATTCTAACTTAATTGGGATAGAGGTTAAAGATAAGTCTGATGTTGAACTCATAGGCAGTAACCTTATTGTCGATTCTAAGGTGTCTCCAATTAATTTATACAATAAGAATGAATTCTATGATGAAGGTGGATATATTAAAGGAGAAAAAATATATATTATTGGTGAGAATAGAAAGATTTCTAAAGATAAAAAATCTAAAGAAAAAATTGATAACATATTAGAGAAATTTCCAAATATAGAAAAATTTAAAATTCTAGATAAATTTACCAGTATTGATCCAGATTGGTCTAACTTAGAATCAAGCATGAAAAAATTAATTAGAGATTATCCTTGGTGAGTAAGATGACTAAACAAAAATTAAACCAGCTCCACTTTCGTCGTCTTGAGTTTAAGTATGTAGTTCCCACTGCTCTTCTTGACTTAGTTATACCCACCATATCTAGATACTTGGATGCAGATGAGTATGCAAATAAACAGGGTTTTTATAAAGTTAACAGCCTTTATTTTGATTCCCCTCGTCTGATCTGCTATCAACAAAAACTGGATGGAATTTTATTTAGAAAAAAATATCGAGTCAGATACTACGGAGACAAGAAGAAGCTATTTTTTGAAATCAAGCGTAAATCTGGTGATACAGTCTTTAAAGATCGGATCTTATTGCCAACTACGACCAGACTTAACCAACAATCACTAGTTAACCACCAGTTTCTACATCATCTGCCAGATGGTAAGTTAAAAGGAGAATTAAAAACAGACTATCATCGACTTAACTTAAAACCAAAGGTCTTAATTTCATATCTGAGAAGACCATTTGTCTCAAAATTTTCTAATAATTTACGAATTACCCTAGACTATGATCTCAAAGCATCTAAGATTAAAAATGGTGAGTTATTAGATCTAGAAACAACCAATTATGTTTCTCCAGACCTAGCAGTTCTAGAGATTAAATTCAATGAATCTCTACCGGCTTGGGTGAGGCATATTATTACTGCTCATAATTTACAGAGGGATTCTTTTTCTAAATACGCATCCGCAATTGAGAAACTATACAAGAGTTGATATGATTCACTTATTAAATTACCTGGGGAGAAACCATGTTTAGTACTAAAGAATTAATTAATACTTTCAATAATCCACTAAATCTATTAATTCTGTTAGCAATGTCTTTTGCCTTGGGATTAGCCATTGCCTATGTTTATAAGAAAAATAGCAAGTCGGCTTCTTATTCTCAGTCCTTTGTGAACACCCTAGTTTTATTACTACCAGTCGTCGCCTTAATAATCAGCTTCGTTTCTAACAACGTAGCACGCGCAATTGGTGTTTTCGGAGCTTTTTCTATCGTTAGATTTAGAACGGCTGTTAAAGAAGCTAAAGATATGTTCTACATCTTTTGGATACTAGCTACTGGATTAGTAATGGGAGCTGGGGATTTCTCAGCAGGTATTACCTCGACCGCTGTTATTGCTGTCATGGTTTTTGTTTTGAATAAAACAAATTTTGGTAAATTTTCTGACTATGAATACTTAGTTGTCTATTTACTAGATACTAGCAAAGCAGATATCAGTGATATCTCTAAAAAATTATCTAAGTTTGTTAAAAATCAAGAAATATTGAATGTTCAATCAGCTAAAGATGGTAAAGAAATAGAGATTACCACCTCAGTCTCATTAAAGAAAGACACCCAAGTAGATACCCTGATAGGAACACTCAAAAAAGAAAAAGCTGTTAAATCACTGAGTGTTAATCCAGCCAAGTTTGATCTGGAATATTAAATTAATTTTGAATGAGGGCCGACTCCTGTGACTTCAGAGACTTTAGTAACTGTTATCATTCCCACTCTTTCAAATTACGAAGGATTAGTCAAAGTTACTAAATGGTTACTTGCTTATGGCTACTCCACCACTATCATTGATAACCAACCAACTCCTGCTAAGAAAAAATTAAATGATGATAAATTAATTACCTATTTACCCCAACCCCAGAACCTCGGCTTTGCTGCCGCCATCAATCTAGGAGCCAAGCAACTCAAAACCCCCTGGATGTTGATCTTAAATGACGACATTGAGTTCTTAAAAAAAGAAACACTCCAGAAACTAATTGAGGTTGCTGAAAAAAATAACTGGTCGGCAGTTTCCCCTGCTTTACAGAAACCAACTGGGGAAACAGAAAACCTGGGCTACACAGTTTTACCCCAAGGAAAAGTAAAACTAAATTATGATCCCCAATTAGAAAATCTTGATGGCATTACAGCTGCCTGCCTATTGATCAAGACTGACGTTTTCAAGTCTTTAGGGGGCTTTGATGAGCGGTTCTTTGCTTATTTAGAAGATGTAGATTTGTTTTTAAGATTAAAAAAAGCTGGCCGTAGATTTGGCATTGCCCAGGAAATTAAAGTTGTTCATAACCATATGACAACTAGTAGTAAGATGGGTAATTTCAAGCAAAAAATGGATCTTCGCAACTGGAATTTTTTAATTATCAAAAACTGGGACCCGAAAACATTAGTTAATAACTTTATTCCCATTGTTGCTGAAAGACTACGAAACTTATTTGGTTATCTCAAAGCAACTCGCAATCAACACAATTGGAAATCTATTTATATAGTTCCTAAAGATCTTATCTCCATCACTATTGATATATTCTTATTTATTTTTAAGTTTTAACCTAAAACGGTAAATCTATCCGACAGTGATCGGCGACCATGAAACTATAAACAGGTACTCTTTCTCGAGTTTGACGGATTTGAGTATGCTTGCCAATCATAGAAGCCTCAATTTTACCCTTAACGTCAACAATATGAACATCTTCTAAGACTATTGAGTACTCAATTTTACAGTTGATAAGCTCGCAGTCGTTGCTAATAGTGGTGTAGGGCCCAATATAGGCATTTCTAATCTCAACATTGTCACCGATAATCGCAGGGCCAATAATCTGACTATTAATCACTTTGGAGCCTTTACCAAGCACTACTCCATCTGCCAGCTTGCTGTCTTTATCAACACTACCATTAATCTCGGTTCGCTTATTGAGATCCATTAAAAGTCGGCTGGTTTCAAGAGAGTCATCAAACTTGCCTGGATCACGCCACTCACCTTCAAGCTCGGCCACTTCTACTTTATGACCTTTTTTCAACATATAGTTATAAAGATCAACAATTTCTAGCTCTCCTCTAGCAGAAGGTTTAATTGCGTCCTTACCTTTGAAAGCCTCAAAAACCTTAGGGCCAAACATGTATAGACCAGGCACACCAAACCTATTAGGAGGAGTTTCTGGTTTTTCTACTACCTGAACTAACTTACCATCGTCATCAAAAAAAGGCACGCCTAAACGATAATTTTCATGATGCTCAATTATAGTCAACATAGCATCAGCTTTACTCTTTTTAAATTTGTTAAATGGTCTTTTTATACCCTGGGTGAAAATATTGTCACCTAAATGATAAATAAAAGAATCACCATCAATAAATTTTTCCGAAATTTGAACTACATGAGCCAGTCCTTTGGCAATGGGTTGATCAATATAAGTTACTTTTACACCCCAGTCAGAACCATCTCCGATTAGTTTTTCTATACTAGGCCTGGAGTCATTAACAATGATGCCAATTTCTTTAATCCCCAAAGAAACAATGTCTTCAAAGGGATAAAGTAATAAGGGCTTATTGGCAATGGGCAATAGGTGTTTATTTAAAGTAAAAGTAAGTGGGTAAAGTCGTGTTCCTTTACCTCCTGCAGCGATAATTGCTTTCATTTAATAATTTCCTTTCTAGGTTTCTTACTCAATAAGAATACATCATATATGATTAAAACTCCAGTTAAAACCAGAACAGATCCCCTAGCTAGTAAAATTACTCCCGCAGCGCCCAATAAGCCAAACTTAGGTACGACAATTATGTTTCCAAGTATTACAATCATAATCTGTAAAATTCCAGTTATTGAAAAATACCAATATTTATCACCAGCATAAAATAGAGCTGCTAATGGCACAGTAGCGGCATAGACCATAGATGCAGCCATTAAAACTAGTAATTCTTGCTGCCCAGACAAGTAGGCTGATCCTAGAGTTAATAAAATTGCCAATCTGTTAAAAGGCATGTAAAGTAAAAAGACAATCCCAATTAACAATGTAAATAAAAATGCCTTCTTCAAATATTCCTTCTGTACGTCAGGCTGAGTGTACTTAGTTGCTCTGGGGAATAAAACTTGGGAAAGGTAAGTACCACCCAAAATTACAAAAAGGGAGATTCTAGAAACTCCTCCAAAGATTCCGGTTTCAAAATCACCCAACATTCCCTTTAATTGAAGCACGCTAATATTTTCCATTACTCCAGCCGCAATCACTCCTATCGCTGAATGAGATATGAAGCCAACTACACTTGTAGGAAGTTTATCTATATTGTTACTAGTTGTTTTTTTCATCCACTGGGGTAAAAAAACTATGCCTGAAATTACACCTAAAATAGGAGCCAAACTATAAATAGTAAAGCTGCTCATTGCCGTGGAGATACCTAAAGCCATGCTTATGAGAGAGGCAGCTAACTTTGTTACTGCTTGAATACCATTCATTAGGGCTGCCTTAGCAATTAATCCTAGTGATAGTAAGATGTGATAAAAATGCTCATAGGCCGAGATAATTGCAGTAAATAGGATGGCGCCAAAAAGAATATTTGGTTTTACCGCATAGCCAAGCTGGAGTGAGATAAATCCAATTATGGTAGCAATTAATAAAACCCCAATGGTAAGCCTAGCTCTCCAGAAGGTCAGTTGTGAAAATAGAGTGGATTTATCAGAATTGTTATTTTTAACGGGGATAAATTTTAATAGGGCTTGAGTCGACCCTAAATCAGTGAGCCTAATTAGAATAAATATTATCGACACGCCAACGCTAAACTCAGCAAATTTCACTGGTCCTAAGTTACGAGAAAAAATGATTAATGAAATAGCTGCTAGGGCGGTGGCCAATAAATTAGCACTTACTAAAAAAATAGATTTTTTTAATCCCTCAGAGGAAAAAAAAATATTAAGAGCGGTTTTCATAAAACTGAAGGAAGTACTCTACTGTTTTCTTGAGACCCATTTCTAAATCTATTTTAGCTTTCCAAGACAGCACATTTTTAGCTTTACTCGCATCAGCGTAAAGCTTTTGAGGATCCCCAGGGCGAGGAGCGTGATGTTTAATATTGGCCTTCTTATTCATCGCTTGTCCAATAATTTCAACTACCTCCACTACTGAATTTGGTTTTTCTGTAGAAAGATTCATGTAGTGATACTTCTGGGGTTGTTGATGAATTAAATCCAGAGTTTTTAAGTGAGCATCCACGATATCGTCAATATAAACATAATCACGAAGATGAGATCCATCTCCCCAAACAGTTACTTCATCGCCTTTGTATACTTGTTCTATAAATCTAGGAATGGCATGAGTTTCGGGCTCATGATGCTCTCCAGGACCATATAAATTGAAGTATCTCAAAGCCACGCCGGTAAAACCGTGTGTTTCTACATAAGATCGCAGCAAACCCTCCATAGCTAGTTTAGTCATTCCATAGGGATTGATGGGCATAGTTCGATCATCTTCTTTGATGGGAACTTGGAGTGGCTCTCCATAGATAGCGGCACTTGAAGAAAAAACAAACGTTTTTGCCCCATTTAAACGCATAGCCTCAAGAACACTTAGAGTGCCATTGATGTTGTAATCAATATATTTATCGGGTTTTTCTACAGATTCACCAGCCTCAATTAAAGATGCGAGATGAAATACTACTTCAGCATCAGTGATTAATTCCTTCATTTTTTCACTATCGCGCACATCGGCGACAATGGTCTCGAATTCAGGATTTTGTTTAAGATCAATAATTTTAAGTGAGTGACCTTCTTCAGATAATGCGCGGCACAAATGCCGACCTAAAAAACCTGCTCCGCCAGTAACAATAATGTTCATAAAGATTCCTTTAAGCTACCCAGTAGCCTTGAATAAAGAGTATTGTATTAAAAATAAGTAATAATGTCGAAAGGCTAAGCCAAATATATCGAGCTACTTTGTTATTTTCAAATATTTTAATCAATAGGAGGAAGACTGAAAAGCTGACTAAGAAGTAGCGTGGCATACTAGAAAAGGTCCCTGTCATTGTGGGTAAAAGAAATGTTAATGCACTAAATACTACATATGATTTTCTAACCTTAAACCAAGACCAAATTATCCCGACCAAACCTAAAGTTCCAAATAAAAATTCTTGCACATAAGCATAATATTTTAAATCAAATGGCCGGGCAGTCCAAAGAATCTTTAAATATCTCCACACTACTTGCGGATATAGAATGATTGATTCTTGTCGACCACCTCCAAACTCAGATTGAATATGATAAAAATAAAGCGGATCATTGAAATCACGTTGTAAATAGATCATGTAGAACAGCAGTCCTAGGGCTCCTAACAAAATAGAGGCTATTTCTCGCCAATAGCTTTGACAAAAATGCAATGGGTGACAGCAGTTTTCATTTCCCCTGGCTTTTTGTTCAGCTGTTTTCTGGATCCACAGCTCTACTAGCAGGGCAGGTATTAAAAATATTCCCACCAATCTCGTAGCTGAAGCTAGAGCTGCCACTAAACCAGACCTCAACCAGCGTCCCTTCCTAGCATCTAAAAAGCTGATTAAAACTAAGAGTAAAAATAGAGCTTCAGAGTAAAAAGCATTCAAAAATAGGGCGGTGGGAAATAAAAATAATAAATGAACTCCCCAATTTTTGATTTTCGTACCAACTTCAAGATCTACTACCCTTCTCCAAACTTTAAGGAGTAAAAAGCCAACGACAAAATTAAAAATTAATCCAGATATAATTGGTCGCTGAAACAAACTACTCAAACTGTCAACAAGAATGGGAAAAAGAGGAAAGAATGCTTGGATCAAACCCGTGCCGAGATACCCTTTGTTTAAAATAGTTAAATAATGAACTCCATCAAAATTAGCCCAAGAGTAAATAAAGCTAGGAAGTCCAGATTTTGCCAATAGTGAATCAGCATAAGGAAAACTGGGGTCGTAAATAAACAAGAGTGGTGCAGACAAGCTAACAAAGAATAAAAATATCTTCCAGTTTAGATAAAAGCTTAAATCATTACTTATATATTTTTTAAATATCAAAGACAGGGCTAGTAAGATGGCCAGAATTGAAACACCGTTTCCGATTAGTCTCGGCCAAGTTCTCTGAGTGAATTGTGTGGTGATTTTGTATTTACCTGGACTTTCCAAGCGATAGGCAACTCTACCCCGTATTTCATCATCATTCAAATAATCAATTCTAAATTTTTCTCCGTCTAGAGAGGTAGTAGTTTCCCAACCAGCAAAATTCATAGTTGGTTCAACTAAGGTAGCTGAGGAGGTTAATTCAAGCTGATACTGTCTCCTTGAACCAGACCAATAATCCACTTTAATTTCACCACTTCCATTAATTATTTTTGGTGTTGGCTGCCAGTCGCCAATATCTTCATAGATAAAATCCTTGGGTAAGTTTTCATTATTAGTAGTTGTACTTTGACTAAAAGCATCATAATCAATGTTATTTCTATGAAAATAATCAACTGGCTTGACTTTAGAAAAAGACAGCAATTGAATAAATAGTAAGCCCAATAACAACCACCTTAATTTACTACCAATTTTTGACCAAAGCATTGCTCCAATTCCTGCACCCAATGCACCTAGAAATAAGCTCAATCTCCAAGGAAATTGAATAAATGATGCTAATGGCACAAGCTTCCATATTGGCAGAGTAATCTCTAGTTGAAATAAAATTAATAAAAAACTTCCTAAAACAAACAGTCCTAATAATTGAGTATTACTATTATTTTTTTTCTTTTGCAATAAAGTTTTTATAAGAACTAAACCACTTAAAAACAGCGTTATTATCTGAATCAAACCCAGTGAAAATGATAGTGAATCAACTTTACCAGGAAGTGAAAAGCCAAAACTAAGAGGACTGAAAAATAGTTGCCTTAGTGAAGGAAAGTGAGTCGCAAATCCTTCCACTAGTGCCACATCTCCAACATTGACTAAATTTTTTTCTGCTACAGCTGGTAACCAAAACCAAAGTGAAAGAGCTAATCCAAACCCTAAAACAGATAAGAATCTGATCCAAAAGAGTTTGTCTATTTTATGCCTAAAAAAAGAATAAATGATTACTATAGGCAATCCAAATACAACGCTAATATTATGAGAGAGCAAAAATAAGGCCATAACCAAACCCTTTAATTTATAAGCCCATCCTCCTGATCCTCTCAATGATTCAACTAAGTATAGTAGCCAGGGAAATAATCCCCAGGCCATAATTTCTCCGATATTGCCACGAAATAAAACAGTCGACCAAATAAAGGGTGAAGCTGCATATATAGTTGTTCCAAATAGCACTGCTCCATATGAAATCTTAAATTTATCTAGCCAGCAAAATACGCCTGATAATCCAGTCAAGATAAATATTGCTGCTAGAATCTTAAAAGTGATTTCATAGTTTATTTTTAAAAAGGAGAATGGCAATGATAGGAGATTAGCCAAGGGATAGTTGTAGTTAAAAACTGGGTAGCCATAGTGATTCATGAGGTTTGGTGCAAATCTGGGTGGAATCTGCCCCTCTCTAAAAGCAATTTTATAATTAGCAAATCTAGCTAGGTGGTTTTCTCCATCATGTGTATAGGGGAATCCTGCGTGAAAGTAGGGTTTGATAACAATCAAGGTTAAAATAAGAGAGATAGATAAAACAAAAATTTTTTTAATCATTTAAAACTTTTTTATAAACATCAACTGTTTCTTGGGCAGTTTTATCCCAATTAAAAGTTCGACTCCACTCTAGAGCTGCATTAATTTTCTCTTGACGCTCAGATTTTCCCCAGTTTAAAACTTGATTTATACCTTCTGCAATAGATTTTGCTTCTTGATTTACAAATACAACATAATCACCACCCACTTCTTTTAAAGATGATGCTTGGGTTGAAACCACAGGAGTTCGACACTGCATGGCCTCTAAAACTGGAAGGCCAAATCCCTCATATAGGGAGGGCTGGATGTAGCACAGTGCTCCACTGTAAATAGCTGCCATATCTAAGATTGCTCCGCCGGGAACATCAGCTAAAAACTTAACTCTATTTTTCACATCACTCAAAGCCAGTTGGGTCTCAATCCAGTTCCACTCAGGAATATCTTGCTCGATAAAGCTCTTGCCCAGACAAACAAGCTTAACATGTTGAGGTAAATATCGAGCTGCTTTAATTAGTTGGGGAATATTTTTATTATAATTAATATCACCCACATATAAAACATAATTTTTAGGCAACTTATACTTGCGCTTAACTCTCCTAATTTCTTTTTCACTAGCCTTTTTTAAATCTGGATTAGCAGCCAAATAAACTACATGAGTTTTTTCTGAAGGTACTCTCAAGTGTTCTTCAATGTCTTTTTTTGATGACTCCGAATCTGTAATTACGGCTTTAACATTCTTAAGTGATGATTTTTGCTTTATAAATCTGGTTCGCCCCCTTATACCTGGTGAGTATTCATCTGGGAATATTAATGGGATGACGTCATGAGCTGTAACCACGGTGGGGTACTTTTTAAATATGGGTAGTGTAGGAAAGAATAAATCAAAGTAAGGATAGTGAACTAAATCTGGTTTAAAAGCCTCAGCTTGTTTTGTGCCTGACCTAACTACAAAAATATCATCTCTTTTTTCTAAGTGTTCAGTTAAGAGCCGAGTGTATGTGCCTATACCTCTGATAGCGTGTCCTGTATCTAGGGGTGAGGTGTCAATTAAAATTTTCATTTACTATTTTTTTCTTGGTATAATCCCCAAAGTTTTAAGTAAGCTACTAAATGATATAGGCCACTCATAACTGAAAAGACAAAACCTGGAACTCGATCAATAAATCCCTTATGCCTAATAAAAAGCAAAGTAAAAGTTTTACTGGGCAACCAGATAATATATCTAATCGAGTTGATAAAATTAATTTTGGTATTATCTGCTAAAAGCTGTTGAGCCTTAAATGAGGTATAGGTATTCCATTTACGCATATAATCTTTGAAGCTGGGATTGGCGTAATGAATCAGATGTCCCTCTGCCCAGGCAACTCTACCATCAACCATCATTTGTTCATGAACATCTTTTTGAGGTAGCTTGGCATATCCATTAACATATAGCCTGATCACTGGATCGGGGTATTGACCTGTTTTTTTAAAAAATTGACCCATAAATAAATTTTTACGTTTAAGCCACCAGGCAACTGCTTTTCGGTGGTGAGTTTTTCTTTTTAGAATTTCTAAATGAGCCTTGCTAATAAATCTTCGAAGAACTCCATCAACTACTTCATCTGCATCTAGTTGTAAGACTAAATCACCTTTAGCCTGGTCCATAGACATCTGTTTATTAATATGGAAATTAGATTTATTACTAGTTTTAATTACCTCCGCACCAAGTTTTCGAGCGATCTCTCTAGTTTTATCTGTTGAGCTACCATCAACCACGATGATCTCATCAGCAAAGTCCTTAACTGATTCTAAGCAGCGCTGAATATTCTTTTCTTCATTGTAGGTAGCTAAAACCACAGATATCATCTTAAAACTCCAATATTTCCCAATGTTCTTTTACTTCATTCCAATTAACTATTATTTTTTCCTCTTCACTTCTATCATCTAGGTCTGCAATAAAATGATAGTTACCTACCTGTTCACCATACCTAAAACCTATTTTATCAGGTAGTTGCCTTACTACGCTCTTAGAAAATTCTTCTGGGGAAATTTTTAGATACCAGGCTAATAAAATATACTGATATCCTTCTTGATCGATTACGGCAATTTCTTGATCTGGATACTGCTGATCAACTTGCTGGATTACTTGCTCAAATCCTGGTTTCAATGACTGTTGTTGACTGGGGTAATTCGTGAAGTAATTCTTTGAATATCTAAGGCTAAGACCGATTAATAAAATGCTAAAGGTAGTAAATAATGCATATTTTTTTATTTGAGTATGATCTCTAATAAAATGATAGCTCGTTTTTAGTCCCAATAAGGTAAACAAATTGAATATGAAAAAGAATAATAGACTACGAGTAGCATGGGGAGCATCCACAGTTACCACGGCAGGTAGTAGTGATACTAGCAATAGATACAGCAGACTAGCGTGGGTTCTAATTATTTTTGGAAACTTATTATTTTTTATTGCTAGTAGCAATTCGTAAATAGTTGCTAGAATGCCAATGAGACCAAAAAAGTAAACTACACTCAGGAGGTGACCATGTTCGGGCAATGTGTGCCAGGGGTGTCCACTTTGACCACTAACTAAAAATGCTGAAGAAAAAGACTTAACATAGTTTTGGCTGATTAAATAAAAATAGTAAGCATACTTATTGCCAAGCGCCGTTTGCCAGACTCCAGAAAATTGCTGACGATAAATAATTGAATTGCTCCATGTGGTTTCATCTTGAAAGACAGTTATCTCACTTTTTTGACTCGATAAAGACAATAGTTGGTATCCAGCAATTCCAATGATTAAGGATAAAGAAATTGCAGGGATAATCCATTTTCTCCAATATTTGAGGCCTCTTAACCAGATAAAAATTGGTAGAATAAAGGGTAACAGTAAAAGCGGAGTATTATAAGTAAAAACTGAGAATAAAATTAGAATAATTGCTAATAGATCAAGAATAAATCGTTTTTTCCCATCTACTTTAGATAATAAAAGCGTGAGAGCAGATATAAATAAAACTAGAGCTAAATTAGCCTCAAAGGCAATTCGTGAATAGAAGAAAAATACTGGCGTGGCGGCAATTAAAACGGTAAACAACCATGCCCACGGCTCTCTAAATTTAACGGTTTTGGCAAAAAAGAAAGCCAATAGAACTAAAATAGAACCAGCTAGAGCTGAGGGTAGTCTGACCACCCAGTCTTCTTGAGGAAATACTTTAAACAATCCAACTAATGAATAAACATAACCAGGTAATTTATAGTCGCCAAATGATTCTAGACTAAGTGGCCATGATTTTCCCCACTCATCACGACCAGTTTCCTCTAAAAGGCTGGCATTGTAGGCCAAAGCCGCCTCATCTCTATTTAGAGTTGTCGGAAGCTGATCAATTCGATAGATACGAACTAAGAAACTAATAATAAAAATAAAGAATAAAATTAGACTTTTCTTCATCAATTTTGTCTTTCTAACATAACTATTTTAAAAGGTGCCTCTCCATTAGCTTGAAAAATCTCTTTTTCCCATGTAGGTTGAATTTTATATTCATCTAGTCCTTCATTTATATCCTTCTTTAAGCCCACTACTAATATTTTCCTATCTAAAGAATCAATTTTAGACCAATGATACTTATCAAAAGTAATTTTTTCTACTTTTTTGACCTGATAGTTTTCCTTAGGCATAGCTTGGATTTCTTCGGGAGTAAAATCTCCATATGAAAGTAGCCATAAATAAAATCTATCGTCAAATTCATCAATATAAACATCAGCTACATGAGGCAGAGCCTGGTTTATTTCTAGGGCCATCTCTTTATAACCATCCTGCCAATCATAAGCAGAATCAGCTGCGTAATAAGTAAAGTAGTGATTGCTGAACTCAAAAATGCTAAAGAAGATGAGTAGCCCTATGACTAGCTTAAAAACTTTAGATTTTTTCTCAACCAAACTGACCAAGCCATATCCAAGAATTACGCTTATTGGAACTAAAGCATTGAGTGAGCGCAACGAATGAGGAGTGGTTTCTGGAACAGACGCAGGCAATAAAGCTATTAGCCACCAAATTATTAAGGCTAATAACTCAAAGCGCTGTTCCTTAAATAATCTGTAAAAACCTATCAATAAAATCGGTAAGAAGATAAGCAAAAACAATCCATGCTTACCTGTACCATGGCGTAGATTAGGATCACCGGTTAAAAATAAATAATTTAATGAAAGATTATCGGCGTAATTTCTGATTAACTCTCTAGCCATCAGCCAGTGACGATGAAATAGTACTCTATCAACCACGCTAGATCCAGCTAACTCCCGATATTGATTTGATTCCACTGGGTAATCGAAAGCATTCAAAACAGAGGTGGTACTGTAACGGAATTTATTACTCTCCTCATAAAGGGGTGATTTAATCATCGGCAAAATAAGTAATCCAAAAATAATTAGGGCTGGTAGTATCCATTTCCATGCTTTTTTCTTTAAAACTAATAATGCCATTGATATAAAAACTACTGGCCAAACAAAACGCACTGAGAAATAAGTATAGGTAGCTAAAGCACCTAAAATGGGTGAAAGTAAGATTAGCTTCTGTCTATCTTTTGATTTTAGGATAATCCAAACCGACAAAGCTAAAATAGACTGTCCTAAATGACCCTCGAAAGCTGTCCTAGAGAACATCACTGACCAGGGACTAATACTTACTACCAACATAGTTACTAGTTGTAAGTAGTCTTTTTTCTTGTTTGAAAATTTAAAGAATATCTCTCGAGAAATTAGACCAGATAGAATAATAGTTGCTAAACCTACCAGTGCACTCGGTAATCTGACTGCTAGCTCAGTAAAACCTAAAAGCTTAACTCCAAGGGTTGCTAGCCAAATGTAAACTGGAAGCTTAAAGTCTCCGTAGGAGGGGAATAGAACCTGAAGCCAAGACCCACCGTGCATATCTTGCCCAGTCTGACTAATCACTTTTGCATCAAGTAATATAGCTGCCTCATCCCAATACAATGAAACTGGAATCTGACCCAGTTTATAGAAACGTAAAAATGCAGCTACGAAAAGAATCAAAACAAAACTAAACCAGTAGCGGCGTTTAGACATGCTTTAATCATATCACTTTTTACTCAATAAAAGTTCTGTGTAGAAATATATTATATGGTAGAAATATTACTTTAATAAAATTAGTTGCTAGTTAATTGATAAATACTTTAATCAATAAACTTTAAGTTTTTAAACTCCAAAAACTCACCCTGGTCTTTTTCAACTGAAGCATTCTCGGACTGAACCTCTCTGGGGTCTGTTTGTGTATAAAACCAATAATACATTGCTGGGCGTCCTTTTTCTCTTGAAACATAAATAGTTTCATCGGGATTTTTCTTTCTTAGAGCTTCTATCCCTTCAACTTCTTCTTTATATCCGTACTGCCATTCATGGGCATAGAGTTGGGGATAAACTTTAGAATAAAAACGCCAGAACATACTCAATTCACCTAAGTAAACCACTGTGATTAAAATTGTTAAGACTTTTTTATACCTTTTAAAAATTTCTAGGTTTTCTTGAATACCTAGGGTGATTAGGATTATCCATACTGGCAGAGTGGGTAAAATTCTTAGGGCATGAGGAGTGGTTTTAGTCAATGCCGCCGGGAGAATTCCAATCACTAACCACCATAGTAAAAACCAACGATATTTATTTTTACGACTGAATAATGAATAGAGCCCTAGAAGTAAAAATATTGCCTCAATATGATAAAAGGTGCCCATATACTGAATCGAGTGACGAGGATTTATATCACCAGAAACAAATAGAAAGCCAGCATCAAAGTGGTCAAAAAAGTTTTGTGCAATTTCTTTACTAAATAATATATAGCGATGGTAAAGAATTCGACTAAATAGGCTGTTCTCAGCTCGCTCCTTCCTTAGGTTGCTTTCCTCAATTATTTCTAAATCAGAAAAAATACTAGTTTCTGCAAAACGTTGATTGGTTTGAGATTTTCCTAAAGAGAAAATAATTGGACTAATCAAAATTAATGCTACCAAAGAAGGAAGAAGCAATTTTTCCCAAGACTTTGGTTGTTGTCTAATCCACATAATAGCCAAGCCTACTCCCAACAGGGGTGCTATCATCCTTGCCGCATGGTATGCATACATAGACAAGCCTAATAAAACTACCCCTCCAATAAGCAGGGGTAGTTGTTTCTGTTTATTACTTATTCCCCTCATAAACAACACCGCTCCCCAAAGAATCAAGGCCGTGGCTAAATTAACTTCCCAGCCTGCTCTTGAAAATTGTATTGCCCAAGGAGAAATGGCTGTTGCTCCCATAGCAATTAGCTGAGTTATATTTTTCTTTTTTTCTTCAGCAAGCTGTCTGGCTAAAACTCCAACTCCAATTACTATGGCAATACCACTTAAAACAGATGGCAATCTAACTGCAAGTTCTGCTAGTCCTAAAAGTTTAATAAAAGGCACGATTGTATAAAAATATAGGGCTGGCTTCCAATCACCGAAGGATTCAAAAGCTACAATTGGAAATGAATTCCCATGATGGTCTTTACCCGTTTCTAAAATAGAGTAAGCATCATATCCCAAAGCCACTTCTTCCCAGTATAGAGAAGGGGGGAATTTAGTAAGACCACATAGTCTTAAACTACTAGCTACAATCAAAATTACAGTAAAGGATAACCAAAAAATGCGTCGCTTCATTTTTCCTTTGGTAAG
>Ga0233437_1000287_pt1 | contig 120531 bp, 136 predicted proteins | sample SI_122_August201_FD_182714 | JGI IMG/M metagenome (GOLD analysis project Ga0233437, IMG submission 182714) | Seawater microbial communities from Saanich Inlet, British Columbia, Canada - SI_122_August2016_200_MG | ecosystem: Environmental > Aquatic > Marine > Inlet | place: Canada: British... | reverse complement strand
TGGTAACTTCTTTGCTGAAGCTTTTTCTAAAACTATCATTTTTTCATTTGCGATAACTTCTGGAATGCCAATGTAACACATAACTCTCTTATATGCTTCTTTTCCTCTAGTATTTTTCCAAGGTAACATCCCCCTGATAGTTCTTCTCATATATCTGTCTGGTAATCTGGAAAATTTTGCACTCTTTAAAGGATAACCTTTACGGTCTCTCTTTTTTTTCTCGTTTGCAACAACTTTTTCTTTTTTACCACTAATAACAATTTTTTCACAATTAACTACTTGAATTTCTTCACCTAATAAAATCTCTTTAGCAATAACTGTAGCTAATCTTCCTAATATTAGTCCTTCGCCGTTATAGATCTTCATTTTTATCCTAAAATCCTCACTTTCTTACCTTCTGGATTAATTTGTAATAATTCTTTGATTGTCATTGCTTTACCTTTTGCTTCAATAATTTTTTCTTTTGCACCATTAGAAAAATTTAATGCTGCAATATCAACTTTTTTATCTAAGTCGCCAACACTTAAAACTTTACCAGGAACAATAATTGTTTCACCCTCTTTAACATACTTATTAATTTTGTAAAGGTTAACTATTCTTCTTTGTCTACTAGGTTTCTTTAAATCTTTAACTATTCTTCTCCAGAACCTACTATCTTTTACTTTAGGTTCAAGTTCTTGCAACAAAAGTTGCATTTGATAGTTTGTTGGATTTCTCATTGTAATTAAATTAATTTCTCCATTTCTTCAGCTTTTTCAGTTAAAATCTTTGCTGTTTGTGTTAAGATTTCTTTATTACTTAACTGACCCCATGTTTCTAAACTAAAAATAAAGTTATCGGAATCTTCTAAAGTAATATTTTTATCTAAATCAACACATTTTTGACAAAGATGACAATCATAAAGGTTTTCTTTAATAACAGCAAGTTTATTGCCTTTCATTTCAAAAACTTTTTGTGGACATGAATTAACAACTGTTTGTGGATCATTAACATCACCAATACTAATTACTGGCTCTTTCTTAAAAAAAGCTGCGCCAGGAACCCATTTTGCATGGTTTTTACCTTGTCCTAAAGTAGCAACAATTTGCACGTCAACTTTTTGTTTAGATAATAATTTTGTTAAAGGCATTTTTGGATATGCAAAATTACATTTTGGATCTGTACTTTCTGCCAGTTCAGCATAAACATATCCTTTCTTACTGGCTTTAAGATGAATCTTTAACTCACATTGAGCACAACCTTCACCCTCACATTTACATTTTTCTTTTAAATTATAAGATTTTAAGTCAGTTTTGATTGGACATAATCCAATTCTAAGACCTAACATTTCATCATATAAAGCGGAATTGTTTTCTTTAATTTCTAAATCTTCAGCTGCAAGAGTAGGAACTTCTTCAGCAACTAATCTTCTGATAGTATTAGCAAATACTTCATCGCTGCCTTTAAGCAAGAATGTAATTTTATTCTTCTTCTTCTCTTCCTTGATTTTTTCTAATTTAATTGCCATTTTATACTCTTCTCCCTCTTCGACCGCCTTTTGCTCGACAACCATTATGAGGTTCAGGAGTTACCTCTTCAATTTTTCCAATTCTGATTCCAACTCTGGAAAATGTTCTAATTGCAGCTTGTGAACCAGGACCAGGATTTTTTGGACCATTATGACCGCCTTTTGCTCGAACTTTAATATATAATCCTTGGACGCCTTTCTCTTTACAAATTTCTGCTACTTTTCTTGCTGCGGACATTGCTGCGGTAGGTGAACTTTCTAATCGGTCTGCTTTAACCATTTGACCACCACTTGAACGAGCAAGAGTTTCTGTACCAGTAATATCGGTAACAGTAATAATTGTATTATTATAAGTTGAATAAATGTGAGCTATTCCCCATCTGATGTTAGAATAACCGTAACTTCTTTCTCTGCCGCCATCTCTATTTCTATTATCTCGTTGAGGTCTTCTATTATCTCTTGGATTTGAAGGTTTCATTATTTTGGTACCTCGGCAGGTTTTTTCTCTTCTTCTTTCTTATCTTCAGTAGTAGGAGTTTTTTCTTCTTCTTTCTTATCTTCTTTCTTATCTTCTTTCTTATCTTCTTTCTTATCTTCTTTCTTATCTTTAGTTTCTTTTACTTCTTTAGTTGAAGCTTCTTTATCTTCCTTTTTTGGTTTAACTGCTTCAGCTTCTTTCTTAATTTCTTCAGCAGGATTAGATCTTTCAGGATGATCTTCATTAAATAAACTTGATTTACCTTTAAAACCTAACTTATTTTCTTCTTCAATTGAAATAATATAAGAAGGAGCAGTGATTTCTTTATCTCCAACAACAATATGTCGGTGAGTAATAAATTGTCTTGATTGGTTAATTGTTCGTGCTAAACCTTTTCTAAAAACAACACTTTGTAATCTTCTTTCAAGAACATCTTTTGATTCTAAACTTAAAACGCTATCCAATTCTGCTCCAGGAGATATTAAACCTAACTTTTCTAGTTTATCCATCATCTGTTTCTTTTCTCTTTTACCTTGAACAGTTTCATTAGCGATTAATGTTTTAGCAATATCTTTATATTTTTTTAAGAATGAATCGAAAATTAATAGTTCTCTCCTGTTTCTTAATCCGTACTCTTTTCTCAAGATTTTATTCTTGTCAATCTCTGTTTTATTCCAAGGATGTACAGGAGTTGAGTACTTTTTCTTTAATTTTTTTGGATCGCCCATTATATATTACCTATTTCTTTTTAGCTGGTGCAGTACCTTTCTTCTTTACACCAACAACTTTACCTTTAGACCTTCTGAAATTTGATCTTGTTTTCTGACCACGGACAGGAAGACCTTTCTGATGTCTCATTCCACGTAAAGTTTTTGTTTTCTTTAATCTTTTTAGATCGTTATCTTTGACAAAATTTAATGTGCCAGTTAAAATATGTTTATCAAGTCCAGTATCATAATCTTTTCTTCTATTAGACATCCAAACAGGAATTCCGTTACTTAATGGATCACTAACAACTTTATTTAATGATTCAATTTCTTTATCGCTCATATTTCCAGCTTTATCAGTTTTCTTAACTTTTGCAAGAACACAAAGTGCATCGGACAAATTAATACCCACGCCTTTAATTTTAGTTAAAGCGAATCTGATTTGTTTTTCACCTGGAACGTCAACATTAGCAATTCTAACTATGTGTTTGTAATTATCAGGAAGCTTTTGTTCAACTTTCTTTTCAGCTGGTCTTTGTCTCTGCTTTTGTTCAACTGGTTTTTGTGGTTCTGCCATTTTTATTATATATAGTCAGTCTTAGAATTCACACTTAATAGTCCTATACGCGTGAACTCGGACTTGATTTATAGTTAATTCAGTGGGTTGTTTATAAAGGTTTTGGTTGATTTTCTTTTTCTTCTTTACTTTTATTTTCCACTTCATTTTCTTTACTATTCTTATCATCTTCATCTACTTTCTTTCTTTTACTCTCTTTATCATCTTTCTTACTACTTTTATCGTTCTCTCTATCTCTCAACCATCGCTTCCATCTCAGAATAGTATAATTAGTAGGATTCTTTAGTCTGCCACACAAAGCGTCTGGATGGCACACACCAAGATCTTTATAATAAGCATCATTACTACAATTTGGAGGAAGTTTAGCTCCTGGAACAAAAGTTTTCATTTGAGTGATGATATAATTGTCACGTAACGGATCGCGATTCTTTTCTCGATTCCATTTCAATAAATATGATTCAATTTCCTTCTTTTCCCAGCCAATTTTACCCAAGAAGTTAGATAAAATGAATATTGCTCGTTTCTTACCGTCCTCTAATCCATTTGTTAAGATTTGTTTAATACATGGTGGAAAGAAATCTTCTTGAATCGGACTTTCAATTTTTACTTCTTCGAATTTCATCTCTTGACCATAATCTCGGTCTTCTTCAATCTTAACTTCGAAATCAAGAGCATTCAACAATAATCTTCTCCCACTTTCTCCAGAAATATTTCTGTCCATAAATTTTATATCAGAAATGGTTACTGTATTTGGATGAGCCATTTTTTTCTCGAACTGCATTACTTTATCTGGATCAATTGGTAATGAAACCAAGCCAGACTTTTCGTGCAACGAATAAGGCATTCTAAACAAATGCCGTGATGAAATTAAAATTGTATCAACTTCAATAATAGATAGAGGATCAAAGATTGAATTGTATTCGTTAGAACCGCAGGGACATAAAGATTTTGTATGTTCCATTTTATTCATTAAAATATTACATTTTTCGCATTTAAGAAAATTCTGATCGCCAACAATTTTTTGGTCACATCTTGGACAAATGAATTCAATTATTTCTTTTTTAGCTTCTTTGATTTCCTTTTTACATTTTGTACAAATATTAATTAAAAATTTTTGTTCGCCAAACTTTTCTTTCAGTTCAGATAATGTAAAAGCATAATCATTATCAAAAAAGATTTTATTTTCTTTGACTTGAACATAACGGGTAGTGATGATGTTTAACAGATACTGAGCAATTTTCTTTGGCCCTTCCGGAAAAATGTCTTTAGTTTTCTTATCAGCAACTTCTTTTGGAAACACTTCAAACGGAACACCGATATGGAAACCTTTATTTCCAGAAAATTTACAGGATATTTCTTTAATTCCGTTATCTTTCAAAGCTTTAATGAACAGATGAGTTGTTAATTTAGAAATTTCCCAGTCTGGACAATCGATATCTAAAACTAAATCCCAACCAATTCTCATTTCATCTAATTCCTTTCTGCTCATATTACTGCTAATTGACAAAGGATTATCCCAGAGTTCCTCGCTACCATGAAAAGATGTTACCCCTTTCAGAGCTAGCTCTAATACTTCTTGAGGATACATGATCATATCTGGACGTTTACCGAAACCATCGCCATATCGCACGCCAATCTCTTTATTGAGAGCATGTTCTACCATTGCCTGCTGGATATCTTTTCTTTTATAGAATCTAATACAAACCCCTTTGTCTACCATTATAATGCTTGAGATGGAGGTAGTTTAAATTATTTTTGTAAATGAAAAAAAACAAAAGATTTATATGTTACTCTTAAGTTACAAAGTATTATGGTAGATAAAAGTAAAAACTTAAGAGAAATTGTAAAAGATACAGTTGGTTTTGGAGTTATTATGTATCCAGCTTATGCAGGAATAACTGCATTGCTTCATTCAGAACCTTTTTTAGAGAAATTAACAGATGAAAATGTTGTTTATTTTACTGTTAGTTTTTTGGGCGGAAGAGCTCTTTATGATATTGGTAAAAAATTTTATCAATCAAGACGAGAAAAAGATCTATTCTCAGATTAAAGAATTTCTGAATAACTTGTTACCAGATGCAACAATTGAGTTAGTTAGAGAAAATGTAGCAAACCCAGTATTATCAAAACTTAAAGTAAATATAGAAGACAGATATACAATATAAATTATTTCTTATTCTTTTAAAAAACAAACAGACCAGTAGATTTACTACTAACTCGGAATTACAATCCAAAAGATTTAAATATTAATCATGGTGTAAAATTTAATATGGTACAAAAAACATTAGATCAACTGTTAATATCATTACCAGAAGTAAAAGCGGGAAAGGGTATTTGGCAGAATCCATTTCATGAATTTGATGTTTATGATCATTCACTTGATTTTGTAAAACATATTAAAGATTTGACTGATGACTTAAATTTAATTGTAGCAGGATATTTGCACGACATTGGCAAACCCGTTTGTAAAATACCAACATATAAAGATGGTGTTCTTCAAGAGAAAGAACCGGGTAAACCATATCATAGATTTAAAAATCATGAACATGTAGGAGCAAATATGGTAAGAGAAATGAATTCTAATATTTTTTTACAATATGGATTAGATAAAATTAAAATTGCTGATTTAGTTGAATGCCACTTTATTCCAATGAAGAATATTAGGGAAATGAGGAAAACTACAACTTTTGATAATTTCATGGAGAAATATAATGCATTAGAACGAGAATTTGATGGTTGTAATGTATCAAGAAAAGAGATTATGACTATGTTTTTAGCAGATAAACTTGCTCAAGGAAAAGGTTGTACAGACAAACATGAATTATTTGCTATTAGAAATGCAGTTTTGGGCAAAGATGTATTTTTAAAAGAAATATATAATTTACAGCAAAAAGAATACCATACAATATAACTAAAATTTATAACAAAATAATTAGAATTTACAATCCTTTTACTTCACTCTCAAACTCTTTAGCTTTCTTTTTCAGAGATGCAAGAGCAGATTTCAAAGCTTTTCGAGGTTCAACGCCCTTTGTTTCAATATGAAACTTAGGAATTCCAACCAATGGATGATCGATTTTGTAAGTAACAAGTTCTACACCTTTAGTGTCTTGTAATTCTTTCTTAAGAACATTACAAAAAGTGTGTGTTTCTCCTTTCAATTCAAATACAAGTTTAGTTTTACTTTCTTCGATAACGTTAAATTCCATTTTAAGTTAATATTATGTGTTTGGTTTATAAATATTATGGTTAGTTTTGTTATTGTGCTTAATATTTGCAGAAGTTTTTTAAATAGTTCTTTTCAAGAAATTATTAATGGAAGAAGATACAGCAAAAAGTATTATTGAATCAGAAGGTTATCAAGTATCAAATATTAATTATATTCCTGAAGGGAACAGTCACTTCTGTTTTGATATTGTTTTAAATGATGGGACCCCTGTTGTTGCTAGGTTTGAAAAGACTAGTAGAATAAGTGACATTGACGATAAGAAAAGAGATTTCCATTATAATGGTTTATTATCTTTAGAACGTGAAAGAAATCTTTGTGAAATTGTTAAAAACGAAGCTAGACTTCCAGCACCTAAAGTTTATGAAATACATCATACTGAAAAAGGTTCTTTTATGTTGGTTGAAAAGTTATCTGGAATTCATTGGAAAGATTTTTTAGAAGAATCAAATTATAATTTGGATTTATATTTGCAATCTTTAAAATATTTAGGAAGCGATATGGCTCAAGTACAACAAGTTAATTTTGAAAGTTATGGAGATGTAATGGGTAAAAATGAAATTCAACCGAATAAAATAAATAACTTTGCGGATAGATTAAAAGCAATTACTGACTTAAAATTACAAAGAGCAGAAGGGTCAGGGGTTTTAAATGAACAACAATTTAGTGAAGTAAAAAAATATTTTGACGATGATTTAAATTATTTAGAAAATAAATTAAAAAGTTCTGGGGAGAAACCAGTTTTAGTTTTAACTGATATTCATCCAATGAATTTTTTTGTTGATGATGAAGGTAAACCAAGTGGTTATTTTGATTTAGAATTTTGTCAAGCAGGAGTTCCAGCATTAGAATTTTATACTATCAAATTTGGTTTGTTTAATTATTTTGATAGAGAAACATTTCAAAAAGCAGAAACGGCATTTTTTGAAGGATTTGAAAATAATGGTGGACAATATGAAAGAGATAGTTCTGTTAACTTAGCATTAGAAAGAACACTTTCAATTGGACATCTTTTAGCTGCTGTGACTTCTTATCATGGTGCTGTTGATGGATTACGTGATACTTGGAGTGAACAGTTTAAAGATATAATGTTTGATGCGATTCAAAGAAAAGATGTTAATTATGTTGCGATAGCTGATGTTCTAAGATCAAAAACAAAACAACCAAAACAACCTACTTACAATCGAAACGTTTAAATTCTCCAAAATTATTGTAATGTTCCCCATGTTAGAAAAGCTTACTAAAGAATATCGTGCATATAAGATTGTTGAGCACTGGAAACCTCAAAATGAAATTCTATTAGTTAAAGATCTTACTAACCCAAAAAAGAAATTAGGCAAATTGTTCGCATATTTATACGAAAAGACAAAAAAAGAATATACTCATTTTCCGAAACGAAAAGATGGTTCAGACCCGTTTATTCATCCTTTAAACTTAGTTTGGAATTTAAGAAAAGCTGGTGTTACTGACATTATATCTTTATCTGTTGCTTTAATACATGATTTAGTTGAAGAGAGAGTTGATTTACACAAAAAAGAAAAGAATATCAAAGAGGATGATAAAGGAATAAAAATTCTTGATGAATATGAAATAGAAACTATGCAAGAATTGGAAAAGGAAATTAAAGAATTCTGTAAAAATACTAAACTTAATTGTGATTTTAGTGATGAAATGATTGAAATTCTGAAATTATTAACCAGACACAAAAGAGATTTTTATTATCGTTCAATTTCTGCCATTTTTGCCCATAAAGATGACCAAATCAAAGAAAAAGCTATTTTGATTAAACTTTCTGACCGGATCCATAACATTCAAAGTTTAAAATCTTATGATGAAGCGGGTAGAATTTATCAAGCTTTCAAAAATTTGTTTATTCTTAACAACAGCAAAAATTATTTGATTAAAAAGTATGGAAAAGAAGCTAGTTCTGAAAGAGAAAATGATCTTTTAACAAAAATGTATAAGAAATGTGCAAAGGCAACTTATGACGCTTTTTCAAGAGTTTGTGATATTTGCTTCCATAAAGGAATAGAAGACGTAACTTCCATGTTACAGTTAGCTTTCAGAAAATTTGTCCACGAAAAGAAAGGGTTATGGACAGTTACTAAAATTGATGCAAAAGAAACTCATCCCTTAAGATTGTATCAAGGCATTATCAGAAAATATGATGCCAGATTACATCAGGAATGGAAAAAGTTTGAAACGATGAAGAAAGATGAAATGAATTATGTCCGAAAATTCTTTGCAGAATATAAGTTTTCTAAAGAACAGTTACAATCAATTCTTGACTATAAAGATTCATTTGCTTTGAAAGAAGTTATTGCTAGAATGTTATACAAGAGAAATTATGTTATTTTAAATTTTGGTTGTAACGAATTATGTAGTCGTGGACAAATTTGTATGAAATGTTAAACTTTCTCTGCTCTTCCTTTTCTGATCATTAACTCAGCAACTTCAGGGAAGATTTCTACTTCGTCATTAACTTCATAAGGACCATATTCTTTCATATCTTTCCAAATAAAACTAGGCATCGCTTTGATCATTTTGATTTTAGTTAATTCTTGAGGTTCTGGTGTTTCAGTTTCTTCATCTTCTGATTCATTAGGTTCAGTTGTCTCTTCTTCCGGCTCTTCTGACTCACTTGTTTCTTCTGTTTCTAAAGAATCCTCTGCTGGTAATGTTGCTTGTTCTAATTTCTTTTCTTGTACTTGTGATAATTTAACTTCTTCCTTAACTACTGGCTTTTCAACTTCGAAACAAACTCTGCTCAAATCTAATAAAGAAGGCAACTCGCCTTTAAACAAATTCATAATTATTCCCTGACGAAATTTATCCAAAGTATCTAAAATTCTTTCATAGAATTCTTTCTCTTCTCTAAGCATCGCACTAGTATCGATAATCTCTGAACCGGTTCTACTCCTGTTAAGAGCAATGTCTAAGATCTTCTTTTCACGTTTTTCATAAATTTCTTTCAGAATGCGTTTAATACTTCTAATTTCATACTCTAACTTAGCTTTTTCCCCTGAAGCAAATAAATCGTCCTCATCTTTTTTAGTGGCTAAGAAGGCTTGTTTTTCGCGCATATAACTAATTACATCAATAAAGAAAGTACTTTCTAGTTTTTGTAAATCTTCCCTCTTTTTCTCATTTCTGAGAATATCGTACAAAGTTTCCAGAGTAATCTTTATATTGTCCATATCCACCCCAATTTTCCAGAAGGGCAACTTATTAAAAAGCTTATCTTTTCTTAAGGACACATATTAAGTTACCACTGGTTGATTACTATTACCAATAAGTTTATAAAAAGAAACCATAATTATACTAATATGGCAGAATTAGCGTTTAAAACGTTATCTTTTGAGATAAAAGGAGAGGATTTACAAGTTAATTTACTTAGAATATTCTACGCTAAGATTCCACTATCAGAGTTGAATCAAATTGGCCCATTTAAATTAATTGATCAACACACTTTAGAGTTCACTGACACATATCAAGAAAAAGCAGAAATGAAATTCTCATACTTATTATCAAATCATTTTGACAATCTTAAAAATTCAATTAATGGAAACAAAGCAGTTTATGTTCATCAAAATTCAGGAATTCCTTTGATGGGTAACGTTTCTTTTGGGATTATTTACAGAAACACTTCTTTGATTGAAATCAAGCCAGTAACTTCTTGTAACTTAAATTGTATTTATTGTTCTGTCGGAGAAGGGAGTAATTCTAAAAAAACTGATTTTGTTGTTGAAAAAGATTATTTAGTTGAAGAACTAAGAAAATTGCTTAAAGTTGTTAAAGAGCCAGTAGAAATTCATATTGGTGTGCAGGGAGAACCTTTCTTATACGCAGACTTAATTCCATTAGTTGAAGATTTGTATTCAAATGAGCAAATAACTGTGATTTCTATGGATTCTAATTTCACTTTAGTCACGAAAAGTCAAATGGATAAGTTGGCTGAGTTCAAAGATAAATTAAGGTTCAATGTTTCTTTAGATGCAATGAATCAGGAATTGGCTGAGAAACTTGCTGGTTGCAAATATAATTTAGATTATGTTTTAGATATGATTAAGTATGCTGTCAAGAAAGAAATAAATATCTTAGTTGCTCCAGTTTTTATTCCCGGATATAACGATAATGAATTAGAAAAAATTACTGCGTTTGTTAAAGAATTGGGATTAGAAGCGAAGAGTAAACACCCTGTATTAGGTATACAAAACTTTTTAAATTATAAAACTGGTAGAAATCCAGTGAGAGCAAAAGATTGGCAAGAATTTTATGGCATGATTAATGATTTAGAATGTAAAATCGGATTAAAACAAAAATTGTCAGCAACAGATTTTGGAATTAAAAAAACTATAGAGTTAGAGAAACCATTTCAAATGGGAGATGAAATTAAAGCAATAGTTAAATCTGTAGACCGTTTTCCAAACTCAGTGATTGCTGTAGCTAAAGGAAGAACTATATCTGTTCCTGAATGTCGGTTCAAGAAAGATAAGAAAATTAAAGTTAAAATTTCTCGGGACAAACATAACGTTTTTGCTGGGAAAATTTTATAAATTAAAGCGAGGAAAATAATAATATGGCAATAAAAAATAAAATATTTTTTAAGCAATTTTTTATGGAGGAAAATAAAAAATGGTAAGTCAAAAAAATAAAACAAAAGCAATACAATTTATTTGTGACAAACTAGAAGATTCTAGATTGTATGATATTTTGAATAAAAATGATAAAGGGATCTTGGTTACAGAAAAACCAGAATTTAGTGAGACTCCTCAAAAAATAGTTGTTTTCATCCCTAATTTTTTAGGAACAATTAAAGATGTTAATCAAGCTTTTTATAATAATCAAAGTCAACAAATTGTTTCAGCGCCAGTATTATACAAAGATGGCAAAACTTCTTTTGTAAGAATGGTAGATAATAGTTCATGGAGGGCCGATAAAAGTCTAAAAAGATATACTCCTAAAGAAATTAATCAAATGCTAAGTTTACGAGGAAAAGAAAAAGCTGTAATGGATAGATTTGGAAGTAGATTAACTTTTTATCAACCAGAAACTGAAAGATTAGATGAATCTTTAAAAGAATTTATTTTATATGATGTTCAATTAGATTATAGTCATCTTGATTCAACAGATGAGGGATATGGTTTTGCAAAGGATAGAACTTCTATTGATTACAAAATTGCTAAAGAGATTGGAGTTATTGAACCGGCAGCTAAATTTAGTTTTGGAAATAATAGAAATTTTTATTTGGCCAAATTAGTTCCAGCAGAAGATATTAAAGCAGTTAAAGAAGATCTAATGAAAAATGCTATGGATGAATTAGGAATAGATGACCCAGCAGAAGCATACGAATTAATGCATCCAGAAGATTAAATAAAATTTTCTTTTTTTATTTTTTCTTTCCAACAAATTCTTTCAACTCATCAGGCCAATCTTTCTCAACATCTTCTTGATATATTTCAATCTCATCCCAAATCTTTTTCTGCATATTGCCAGTTTCTACTAATTTAACCAGCTCTTCTTTCATATAAACAGGAACACGTTTCAAATTCCAGATTTGCATTTTTAATTTTTCTTGAAATGTATCTTTACGATCTTCTTGCTGTTTTTTCTGCTCATCCCAGAAACCAGTATAAGAGAATTCTTCTTTCTTCTCTTTAATCAATTTCTTACCATCTTTCAGAGCGATTTTAGCCAGAACCATCTGGTGCATCCGTTTCAAGAATTCCTGTTTATCTTCAATCTTAATCACATCTGAATAACCGCCGACAATCAAACCGAAAGAAAAAGGACTAGGCATCAGATTATTTGTTTCAACCAAAGAGATTTTTCCATCAACAATACCGTCAATAATCAATTGCGCATTTTTATAATCCATTAAATCTTCCAGAACTTCTCGTCTTGCTTCTTTCAAAATGGGGAAATCATTACCAATCCTCTTAACAGCATTAAATAAAATTCTACTATTAACTTGCATTCTTCCTGCACTTTTTTTCCTGCCCATATATGAACGAAGCATCATTAAAGAACGAGCAGCACAATGTCTAAATCTTCTAGAAAGAACTTCACTTCTTTCAATCGCATTTTCTAATGTCGCACGAAAATCTTCTGACTTTAACAATTCAAATGCTCTTAGGGCATTAAAGATTTTTTCTGAAGCCATATAGAAACCGTTATCTGTAATTCCTATTTCTACATCCCGATGTTGAGATCTGCCGATAGCAAAGCCTAATGCTCGAGAAAGGCAATCGTTTACTCTTCTGCCAAATAAAGTATTAAAAATAACATAATTCATTCCTCGATCAGAATATTTCTCAATAACAATTTTACGGTGGGATGGAATCTCACTGAAATGATATTGTTCGTAAAAGAACTGGTAAATCGCATTAGCCGCTTTTCCGTCAACGTATAAATATTCGTTAATGAACTTAAGAATATCTTTCTTACTAACTTTATGAATAAATTTATCATCCATCAAATGTCTGAACTTATTAATTTCCATCGCTAAATCAAATGACAGGGGTAACATTTCACTGAACCAAGAAGGAACGGTTGGTGGTCGACTAACTGAAGTAGAAACTTGCACCGTCATTCCCCGAGAGAATTTAAACATGTAAACACTTCCTCCAAGAACAAAGACATCTCCCGGTCTCAATCGTTCAAGAAAGCCTTCATCAATTGTACCGACAATTCGTTCACCAACTTTAACTCTAATAAACGTCTGTTCAGGAATGGTTCCAATATTAGTCATGTAAATAACTCTCGCCATTTTTCCTCTCTTACCAATGTTTCCTGTTTCTGCATCATACCAAATTCTAGCAAAGACATATCTTTCTTCAAGAGCAACATACTCTCCGGAAAGATATTTAATAACTTCAAAGAAATCGTCCCATTCTAAGTTATGGTAACAATAACAATTTTTGATGAGGTGAAACATTTCATAAATGTTTATCACACCATTAATTGCTATCCCATAAATGTGTTGTGACAAAACGTCTAATGCGTTTTGGGGGATATGAATGCGATCAATCTTACGTTCTATTGCTGCTTTTAGAATTAATGAACATTCAACTAAATCATCTCTATCAGTAACAATTATTCTTGCTTTTACGGTAGAATGTAATTGATGCCCTGCACGACCTGCTCGTTGCAGGAATCTTGCCACAGACTTTGGAGATCCTAAACATAAAACTAAATCAACATAACCAATATCAATTCCTAATTCTAAACTTGTAGAGGAAACGACAACTTTTAATGTTCCATCTCTTAAATCTTGTTCCGTTTTAAAACGGGCTTCTTTTCCTAAACTACCGTGATGAGCAGCAATATTATTATCGTTGTATAATTTTGGAAACCTTTCTTTAAGATTATGGACAACACGTTCTGTAGCTGATCTAGTATTAGTAAAGATTACAGTTGTTCGATGTTTCTGAACAAGTTTATTCATCAATTCATACATTTTATTATGTGTCGAAGTATAATCTGTATCAACCAAACTTTTTACTGGGCTGAGGACTTGTAGATCCATTTCTTTAATGAACTGGACATCAATAATTCCACAATCTCTGAGGTCATCACCTTTGTAACCAACAAGATATTTGGCAATTTCTTCTAAAGGGGCAATGGTTGCAGAAAGACCGATTCTAGACATAGCCGGAGAAATTCTTTGCAATCGTTCCATAGTAAGATTGAAATGGACCCCTCGTTTATTATCAGCAATAGCGTGAATCTCATCAGCAATTAACCATTGCACATCAGTAAGTTTTTCTTTGAACTTTGGAGAGTTAATCATAATGGCAAGAGATTCAGGAGTAGTAATCAGAATATGGGGAGCGTTCTTCAACATCTTTTGTTTTTGGTAAGCGGTAGTGTCGCCTGTTCTAACGCCAATTCTGATCCCTAGTTTGTCTTTGTTAAGTTTTTCTATTTCTTCTAACGGTTCAATTAGATTCTTGGCAATGTCGTTGTTTAATGCTTTTAATGGAGAAACGTAAACACAATAGACTTTATCTTCTAAAATCTGTTTTTTAGCTGAATCGATTAGTTCGTTTAAAATGGCTAAGAATCCGGTTAGAGTTTTAGTTGCTCCTGTTGGCGCAGAGATGAGAACATTATTTCTTTTATGGATTTCCATTACTCCGTAAAGTTGTGGAAGCGAGAAGTCTTTAAATTTCTTGAAGAACCATTTATTTATGAGAGGATGAAGTATAGACTTCAAATGTACGGGTTTATAGGGGTGTTTAATTTTAGTTATCATTTGAGCTTAATTATAAGAACATCTATGTAATATCTATTAGAGGAGGTACTTTATATAATTTGCCCGTGGTTGACCAGTGGGTTGTGCGACCTTTTTGTCGAATAACCCCCAGAAATCATTTATAATTTCTCGCGCGGGAGTGGGTCAGAAATACTCACAATTGAAACAATAACTTTTATCATGGTTTTTTGAGAAATGATTTAAGTAACTATAAAACATCAGATGTATTCATATTTAACAATATATTTTGCAGGAATCCTTTTATTGATACTAAAATTATGGCTAACAACAGTAGATCTGAGACCCATTCTGGTAAGGAAAAAATCATTAACCATGGTTTCAATTCTTTCAGTAGGGATTAAGAAATAATTTGATTTTGAATCTGGAAAATTTTGGTAAACTATTAAATATCTACTGAAACTAAACAAAAAATTATCAAGAATGTTTTTTTTACCATACAAAAATATTTTTTCTAATAATGCAGGACACTTTATAGAAATATGAAGTACTACTGGTTTTGAATCACCTAATACTTTCCATAGTCTATCAAAACATTTGAGGGCATAGTTAATCTCTTTTCTTTTCAGTATTGAATTTGCTTTTACATAATCTAACAATTGATTATCGGAAATTTCTTTCTTACGATCATATTCTACACCAATAAGCCTAAGACAAACAGTTCTTCTAGCATATTTATAGTTTACAGGACCCTTACCATTAGGGTCAACAATATATGACCAGAATTCTGCAATTCTTCTTGCATAATCTTCAGCCTCTGACTTAATTCCAGTATAATAGATCCATTTTCCTTTTTGATTCTTATAAATGTCCCCAGAAGTAAAACTAGAACCTGCTTTTCTAAATAGGGCAACTAATTCCTGTACGTCTCTTTCATTGTACACTTTCATTCCAGGAACAAGCCCATATCTCCGGATTTTAGCTAAAGCAGCAGAATTAGTTCCATGATAAATAAATCTCGAATTAAGATTATTCTCCCAACAATCTTTAAATATTTCTATCTTTTCTTGATCTTCCTCAATCTCTTTTACTTCATTCTTAGTTATTCTCCTTATAGATTCTACAAGTTTTTTTGCTTTATTCACTTTCTCGAATTTAGAATATATATATATACGGTCACCAAATGACCATTCCAATAGTTTACGAGCATCATGGAGTACTATGTAACACTCTCTTAACACTCTCTGATCTCCATGATCAAATTCTAACTTTCTTATCTCAGCTAAGTCTAAGTCGACTATTGCTTTTATTTCTCGTCTTGCTTTAGTAATTTTATTACTAAGTAAGTCTTTATACACCTCTTTAGCTAATGCCTGAATCATATAAACAGATACACTTAATTTCATAATTAATATTAAAAGATAAGGACTATTTAAATATTTTCAAAAACCCTAACGCTTTGCTACAAAACCAGTGTAGCAACTGAATTTTCGGTCTCGCAAGCTTGACGAACATAACATAGTTAATCAAATAGATCAACATTTCTGATGACTTCTTTTATTCCCGATGTTAAATTTAATAGAAACACCTTTATAACTGGGAAGTATATTTTACACTATAATGGAAGAAATAACATCATTTAAAGATTTGAAATTAATGCCCGCATTAGAAAGAGCAATAACTAAACAAGGGTATACTATTCCTACACCCATCCAATCAAAATCAATCCCTGGTTTATTATTAGGTAAAGATTTGATTGGCATTGCTCAAACAGGTACTGGTAAAACTGCTGCATTCGTGTTACCAATACTGCAAAGGATGACTGAAAAATATCCTAGGACAATTAAAACTTTAGTACTTGCTCCAACTCGAGAACTGGCAGCCCAAATTGGAGAAAGTTTTTCCGTGTATGGTGAGTTTCTTAAATTTAAACACACCGTGATTTTTGGAGGAATAAGTCAAGGGCGACAAGTTCAAGCATTATCGAAAGGAGTTGACATTGTTGTGGCAACACCGGGCAGATTATTAGATTTGATGAATCAAAGAAAACTTAATCTTAATAGTATAGAATTTTTTGTATTAGATGAAGCAGACAGAATGTTAGACATGGGATTCATTCATGATATTAAGAAGGTAATTGCAAAATTACCCCATAAGAGACAATCATTATTTTTCTCAGCAACAATGTCTCCACAGATCAATACACTAGCAAAAAGCTTGCTTAAGAACCCGATCCATGTTGAGGTTACACCACAAGCCACTACAGTTGAATTGATAAAACAATATGTTTTTTTTACTGATCAATCTTCAAAAGAAAAATTATTACTGGAACTATTAAGACAGAAACATCTTACCAGCGTTTTAATTTTCACTCGAACAAAACATCGAGCAAATAAAGTAGCAGTGTACCTTAACAAACATAATATCCCTGCTGATGCAATTCATGGAAATAAATCACAAAACCAAAGAACCAAAGCAATTAGTAATTTCAAAACTGGTAAAATTAATGTATTAGTAGCCACTGATATTGCAGCAAGAGGAATTGATATTAAAAATATTTCACATGTTATAAATTTTGAACTTCCTAACGAACCAGAAAGTTATGTTCATAGAATTGGAAGAACTGCCCGGGCAGGAACTGATGGAACAGCATTTTCTTTTTGTGCGGCTGAAGAAAGAAATTTTTTGAGAGATATTGAAAAATTAATCAAACAAGAGATAGAAGTAATGGACCATACCTTTCATTCAGAAACTGCTAAGAATGCTGTAGGAACAGCAGCTAAACCACCACCTCGAAAATCTTTTGGTAGAGGCTCTAGATCTAAACATAAATCTGCATCAAGACCGTTTTCTAGAAATGGCAATTCTGGGAATAAATTTAAAAATAAACGTAAAAGACGGTAAATTAAAACTGTTAAACCGCAATAAACTTTAACACAACCATTAAACCAATTCCTAAGATTAATGCAAAGATATGCCAGAAAGAATCTTTAGGGCCACATTCTTTATGTAATTCTGGTATTAAGTCTGAACCGGCAATGTAGATAAATCCACCGGCAGCGAAAGGAATAACCAAACTAATGAAAGTTTCTGATGCGAATACTAAACCGATAACTGCGCCAATAATTGCTACCAAAGCTGATAATAAATTATAGAATAAAGCTTTAGATTTCTTTAATCCAGAATATAATAAAACTCCGAAATCGCCGATTTCTTGCGGAACTTCGTGCAAAATAACTGCAATCGTAGTAGCAATCCCTAATGGAATACTGGCCAGATAACTAACTGCAATAATTAAGCCATCAATAAAATTGTGTACTCCATCTCCAACTAAATTCATAACAACGAGATGATGTTTGTGACCAGAACATTCTGGATCATGGCAGTGGTGCCAATGGACATACTTTTCAATCAGAAAGAAAACTAAAATTCCTGCTAAAACTGATAATGAAACGGTTAATGTGAATCCAGTCTTTGCAATTGCTTCTGGTAAGAGATGTAATAAAGCTCCTCCGAATAATGATCCGGCTGATAAACTTACTAGAAATAGAAGAGTTTTCTTTAAAGTAGATTTCTTTAAAATAAAGAAGACAATTCCAAGTAATGAGATTAAAGAAACTATAATCACTGATAAAAAAGTGTAAAGTATTGCGCCCATTTTAAGTTAAAGAAAAAAAAGAAATATATAAATGTTGCCTTAACCAAACAAAGTCCAAAGGGTCCAAACAGATAATACTCCCCAAATTAAGAATACAGGGATTAACGCTTTTCTGTTCTTAATGATGTCTTTGCCAAACTTTAAGTAGAGTTTTGGAGACATTACTAAAACTAAAGCAAAAGTCATCATTCCAAATAACGATGCTACGATTAAATTGACAACTCCTAAAAACAATACCAAATAAGCTCCTAATACTAAAATAAAAATACTTACAAATACAGCTTGCAAAACGATATACTTATGCATTGATTCTACTAATGTCATTAACCATTTTGGGTTAAACAAAAACATAATTATTTTCAATAAAGTTAAAATTGCAATTACTACTGCAATAATTTCCATTGGATTCATTTTAATCTACCTCTTTTTTCTTTTTACTGTTTTTTTATCAACAACTATCCACTTGTATGTCCACCAGAATACTGCCGAGATTATAAAAACTGCAACAGCCAGATAGACTAATTTTAATAAACCCCAGCTAATCATCCAAGATCCGCCTTTCGCACCATAAAATGGACAAGCACTGGTTTTATTCCAAGCACCACCTGCAAGAACTGCTGGTAAAGCTATAATTGTAGATAGAACACCTGTTATTATTTTTTTCATGATATACACCTCTTTTTTAATGAGAATAAGTGTAGGATTATTTAATACTTACTATTTTCGCTCTTTAATTTAAACTAAATCCCTCTTTCTTAAGCTCATCAATAAGATAATGGATCTGTTGATTCTCAATCATAAATTTATTATGTAAATTCTCCATGAAACAATCCAATTCTTTGATGTTTTTGTGTACTGTCTCAATTAAAAAATTCCAATTATTATTAATCTTAAATACCGTATTAACATTAGGATTTAATTCTAGATGATTTTTTAATTTCTCTTTATTTTCATTACTAACTTTCAAAAACACTTTAGCTCTCGCATAATAACCTAACTTAGAGAAATCTAATAAAACAGTACTTTTGGTAATTAAGTTTCCTTGCAATTCTTTCAGCAAATCAAAAAGAGTAGAGATTGGAATATTAGTCTTCTTACTAATAGTAGTAAGCTTCTCTCTAGAGTTCTCTCTTAGGTGCGTTAAGAGTTGTAAAGTTTTTGAATTCATATTGATTTAATAAAATTCTTTTTTCTTGACCGATATAATATATTACTTAAATCTTCAATTGCTTCTCTTCTTCTTGAATCTTCAGGAAGACTACAACACAAGTCAGGATTAAAATATACTTCTCCGGTTCTATTGTGAATAATTCTTATTGCGTCTTGAATTTCAAAATCATACGCATCCGGCAATAATAAAAAATCTTCTTTCTCAAAATATAATACCATTTTATTTTCCTCCAAATCTCTTAACATTATCTTTAATATCTGGCGGCACATATACTTTTCCTAGTCTTTCTCTTTCTGCGCCACCATGATGATCACTCCCCCCGGAGATTCTTAAGCCCAGAGTATTTGCAATTTTTACATATTGTTCGCTTTGCTCTGAAGTGTGGTCATAATGATAACATTCAATTCCATCTAAATGTGGTGCCATACCACAGATAATTGCTTCTTGAGCTTGAATATCTTCTGTTATTTTCATAATAGAATAATCTTTATCCCCATGAGGATGAGCCAAATAAACATCTCCACCTGCTTGTCTAATCAAATTACATCCTTCTTCAAAAGTTAACTCTTTTTTTGGAACATTACATTTTATCAAATATTTTTTAAAAGCTTCAATCTTGTCTTGAACAACACCTTTCTCAATTAACAATTTAGCTAAATGAGGTCTTCCAATTGAACCTTCAATGTTATCTTGCAAAGCCCGAAATTCTTGATTAGTTATTTGGTCTTTGCCTTCTTCAAATAGTGCTGAATTCAATTTGAATATAATTTCTCCCGCCCGAAATTGCCGATATTCTTGATTTTCTTTTAAGATTCTGTTCAACTCACTATTTTGATCATCAAACCCATATCCCAAAATATGTATCTCCATTGGGTTTATTCCTTCTTTGTAATCTTGATGATAAAGCGAAACACTTAATTCAACACCGTTCACAAATTCAACCCCTAAATCTGGTGCTTTTTGTCTTCCGGATTCTAAACCAGATATGCTATCATGATCAGTTATTGCAATCATTTCTAAACCTAAATCATAAGCTTTTTGAACTATTTCAACTGGTGAATCTTCCCCATCTGAAGAGGTTGAATGTATGTGCATGTCAAGTGATGTAATTTTCTTTATCATTTTAAGTCCCCCATTTTAGTTAAAATATTTTTGAATTAAACATAAATTTTAACCCACAGAATTACCAAAAGGGATAACAAAAATGACCTGAAAGATGCCTTCTGGCAGCCTTCATAAATTCACGTACTTTCTGCGAATCAATTTCTTGGTGATGTGGTTTAATATTTACTTCTCCATCAACAGCATCCCCTTTTTTCAAAGAAGTACTTACAATGACACCATTAGAATAACTAAATAAATCATTAATATTTTCTGCTGTTGCCCCACTTCCAATAATAATAGGAACATCAGTTAAAGAATTAGTTTTTTTTAATTCATGTAATTTAGGTGGATCTCCAGTAATTCTACCAGTAACAATTAATCCATCAGCACCTTGAGCAATAGCTTCTAATGCTGATTCCTCAATAGTTTTATCTTTATCAATCATTTCTGCATGCTTAACTTGAACATCTGCATAAATTTTAACACTTCCAGCACCAAGTTTCCTTCTAATATCAGTAACTTCTTGAGAATTAGCATATATTTCACCATAACTGGTACGGATATCATCCACAAATGCAGGAACTCTAATAAATTCACCACCAGTTTCATGGGCAATTTTTAATGCAGATTTATAATCATTAAACAAAACACTAATCCCAAAAGGCAATTTAGAATCTTCCATTAAATCGTTAACTAAAGAAGTCATCATTTCAACTGCTTCTTTAGTTTCATCAGTTGTTTTATGTGGGAAATTATAATTATTTTCCAGTATAACTGCATGGACTCCGCCTTTTCTAAATGCTTTCAAATCTGTTTTTGCTTTTTTAAGTATTTCACCATAACTTTCATGTCCTTCATAACCAACCATTGGTGAAAAGTGTAGAGCCCCTATTACGTAATTCTTCATTTTGTAAATCTCCACGTTTTAAGTCCGTTTGACTTAGATTATTGATGTCATAACTTCTACTTAAATTAAATGTCACAAACAGAAATATTTATAAAGATTAGGCACATCTCAAAATAAAATGTCACAAATAGAACAAGAATTCCGACAGTTTCTTAGTAAAAAGCCAGAGATAGAAACTTGTTATCAAGAAAAATTAATTAATAGAAGATCTCTTGCCAGATACTTAGTAAAACAAAGGATTGCAAAATCTAACCAACTTGAAGCAGTAATTGCAATGTTACGTCGTTTTAAGTTTAAAGAAAATGGAAAAGAAGCAAAGAAATTATTTTTAAAAACTAAGATTAATATCAAAGACAACATCACTATTCTTGATTTTCAAAAAGAAAAAGAATTAATCCAAAAATTAGAGCATCTAATTGCTAATACCAATTATGACCGAGGTGATACTCTTAAAATTGTTGTCGGATCTTCATCAGTAAAAGTATTCTTAGATAAAGAAAATGAAGATAGAATGAAAGAAATAATTAATAAATTTAAATTGCAAAACAAATTATCAAATATCTCAGAAATTAGTGTGATTTTCCCAGAAGAAGCTATTAAAGAAAAAGGGATTCTTTCAACAATAACAAGAGAATTAGCTGTTAATGACATTATTGTCAGTGAATTATTAACCGCAACTCCTGAACTTTTAATTTACTTAAAAGAAGAATATGTTTTAAAAGCATATGAAATTCTGAAAAGATTACAAAAATTTTAATATTTTCTAAATAACTATGAGTAGTATTAAAGATTTACAACAATTTATAACTGCCAGGATAATTATAAAATTAGATTATGGAAAAAGATAAAATAATATATATTGTTGTCTCTTTATTATTTTTAATAGGACTAATAACAGTAAGTATCCTCTATGGCTGGTTTCAAGAAACTATTTATGAGGAAACTAAAGAAGTTGATAGTGATTTAATAAATTTTAATTTAGAACTTAATCCAGACCATGATTTATATAAAATGATTATAACTTTAGGATCTGTTAAAGGCCGTGGTTCTGTTAGAACAAAATTAGTTTCTCCTTCAGGTAAAGAATATGACCAAATTTTTAGCATTGGTTCTGGAGGGGCTAGAATTAGAAATTCTAAGGCTATGAAAAAAAATGCTTTTATTGATAATATTGAGTATGAAGAAGGTACTTTTAATTTTGAAGTTAAAATTGTTTCTGTAACGGTTCAAAATGTCAATATAAAAATTAAAGAATCGTAAGGGATTATTAATGTTAACTGATAACTTTCCTCACGACCATTGTCGCGTAACTTCCTTTTCCTAACGAGAATAAGACTTTAACTTTCTTTTTGTTAATGTTCAGTTCATCTTCTTCTGTAACCCCAATTTTCAAATCAGTTATATCAACGAATGCGTTTCTCAAATCCCCTTCCATACTCAATTCAGGGATTTGTTTAATTACAAAATCAGAGAAATGTAAGTTTTCTTTTTTCATAATTTGTTCTATGATTTCTTTTGTTTCAGGTGTAACTAAAGTATCGTTGAATCCGATTAAAGGGATTTTTAGATCTAATTTTTTATCTGTGAAAACAAAATGACCTAAACTATAAGCGACTTCTGTTACAACTTTTGAATTCTTTCTCAGATATTCAGCGAGAGTTTCATTCCACAGATAACTCTGATAGGCATGCACATACATCATCAATAAACGTTTAGGTAATTTTTTCATTGCACCAATAAAATCGTTATGGTGTTTCTCTAAATGTTCATCTGCTCGAGAATCATCCATTAATTTAACAGCTTCTTTAAACTCTTTCTTGACTAAATGTCTGCCAATATCAACGTTATGAACAGAAAACCTTTGTTCATCAAAGTAATTAGCTACAAAGTTAGTTTTGTTGATATTAACTTCTTCTAAATCTCTGATTGTAATTTCGAAACTGTTTCCTTCTAAATCACCTAAAGAAATTGGTTTGTTACCAGAACCCAAGATACTTAATTCACAGTTGTCAATTTTTATTTTACTTATCTTTTCTTTACTAACTCCAAGAACGGAAACTAATTGTGTTGTAACTGCGTTCTTATCTTTACTACCAGCGAAACCTACATCTTTCTCTTTAAGATTAAGTTGTTTCGCAATCTCTTTAACACAATCTAAAGTATTGCGATTAGTTTTCTTTAAATTAAGATACAAATATTTACCTTGACCGAGGATTTTGACATTACTTATCTCAGTTACAACGAAATCTTCAGGAATTTGTTTAAGGATGTACATGATACCTCAATATTCAACAAACATTATAAAATTTACTTTTATTAATGGTTTTTATTATTTACTCGTTAGTAAAGAAATATTTATAAAATAAGTCCAAATCTATCTATTATATGGAAATAAAATCAGATTCAATACTTTATCAGCGAATTGAAACAGCAATTAGAAATAACTTTGAAAATAGTTCAGATTCATTAGAGCAAACTCTACAAACATTCTCCAACGATTGTCAAAATTTTGCAGGTAATCCTTTACATGTACAAAGATTATTAGATTTCATGCAAACAGATAATGTTTATGAAGCGGTTAATAATCTTCATTTGCGTAATATTCAAATTAGATTAAAAGATCAAGCAGAAGTTATTGTTTCTAAGTCTGGTCACAAAATGACTCAGCAAGCTTACCAGTTCATTAACAGGAAAGACCCTTCTGGTCAAACATACGATTGTGGAATTGAATTGGCAGTAAGTTTATTTCAAACCTTTGGTAATGGTGAACAAAAAGGAATCTATGTTGATCAAAAATTAAAAAAAGAAATTAAGAAAAGAAATAAAAAAACACAACCACAATCATTAGAAGATGTAATTAGTAATCTTGAAGAACTTGAAGATAATCCAAATTTAATTAACCAAGTAACTAATCCTAATGTTAGAAGACAATTAAAAGATTATCTTAGATTAAATTCTGAATTAAAGAAATTAATTCTTGCTATTGATGAATTATCTTATGGAAACACTGCTACTTTAGAACCAAGAAGAGCACACTTTTCTTTAAGTGCAGATTATGGTGGGGCAGTAATGAAGTGGTTAAAAAGAAAAATTAGCGATGATCCAAATTCTGTACCAGAAGAAATTACTGAAGCTTACACTAACTTAAACTCAGAATATTTAGATTTATCAACAGTTGAAAGAAGATTATTATTCTCTGCTTTATGTAAGTATGAAGCTACTGAAAGAACGGTTAATGCAAAAGTTGCTTTAGGAAATTACATTGATGATTTAGAATATTTATTAGATTTATCTGCTGAAGATAGTTTTATTAAAAAATATGGTAAACCAGATTTAAGTAGAGTGAGAAGTGTTTTAGAAGAAAGTGGAGAGATTAGAAAAATTGATCTTCCACAAATATTTAACATTCCACAAGTTGCCAGAATCAGAGAATCGGCTAATAGCGATTATGAAAATATGTTTGGCGATGATTTAGAAGTTGCTAAAGAAACTTTTAGAAGTTTATTTATGGATGGCGATTATTGGAAAGATGATTCTAAAAAATCTTCAGTGCCAATGGGGAGATTAAAAAAATCAACTTTCTTTGCAACTTTAATGCAGAAAGATTTTGATGTAGTTAAAAATTATTTGTTAATGGACACATTAACACCAGACAAGAAGAGAAGATATAAATCACATTCAATTAAACAATTTAAAGGAGTTGTTGAAGGAACAGTTAAAGCTGTTCGTAAAGTAATGCATTTAGAAGCTGTTCTGGAGGGATTTGGAGTTAATGTTAATGATCATGCTCAGGGTTATGCAACTGTAAATTGTTTCCAAAATCAAATGTTACGTGGCCAGAATTATGAACTTGTTGAACATTTTGAAGATGAACAGGAAATCAGTTTGGCTGAGGTAATCATAAGAGCCGACATTTCCAAAAGAGACTTTAAACAATGGAAAAATGGATCTCTGAAGTTAAAAGAGTTGGAACAATTTGGATTATATGATTCTAAAACTATTGCAGAAGTTCAACCAATCATTGATGAGATGAAAACATTAATCCCTTATACTGATGACTTAAAAGAAGCATTTAAAGAACTTATTGATTACTTTTCAAATCATGATGACGTTGTGGAATTAAATAATCTGCGTTTGCCAGTTGATACTCAACCATATTTACATCCTACTGGAATTAATGATTTAGCTGGTTTAGTTGAAGCAAAAGAAGAATTGGAAAAAAGAGCAGAAGAATCTCCCGAAATTATAGTGCAAAGAAATGAATTATCTCAAGCAACTTTTTATTCTGGTGCAATCAGAGCAAAGAGAATTATGGTTGATGTTAATAAAGAAATTATGCCACAAAAAGATTATGGCGCGATTATTTTAGTTGATAATGAGAAAGTTGAAGAACACTTGAACACAATTGCAGCTGATTATGTTAGAGTCTCAGATTTACCACAAGGTTGGTTAACAAAAGCTCAACATCTTACAAGTTTTAAAGCCGCTGAAGAGTTAAATAAAGCTGGTTTAGAAACATCATATGCTGGCACTTGGAAAATTATGCAAAATGTTTCTAATAGAGATTATTTACATAAAGATTTAATTGAAATGGTTGAGAAGTTATAAAAATCCAAATTCCATAAAGACCATATTAGCATTCTTACTATCGTTAAAGAAAATTTTACTTTGACAGTTTCTAAAGAATTCAAAAGCTGCGCCCTCGTTATCTTTTATTCTTTGATGGTGTACTTCTTCTGCATTGAAAGTTTTACCTTTTTGTTCAACACCAAGAATGAAACCTTTCTGTCCTAACCACAAATGGAACTTATGTGGCGCTTTAAATTCCGAATGGTTTAAAACATTTGAACCGGCTTCGTTAAGAAAATAAGAAACTTCATCATCTTGATTTTTATTAACCCAGTTTATTAAATCGAAATTAAGAGAGGGATAATATTGATTAATAATTTCTACTAATTCATGTTTTGCATCAGCATACTTTTCTATAACCTCACAGGAAGAATAAACATCGCGTTCAATTTCTTCTTTGTGTACTAGAATATGATGATAACCTTCTGCTTGAATGTTTTCCAATGCTTGCTGCAAATTATGTTCGAAATGTAAAGCCATAATTTAAAAAAATAAGAAATAATATAAAAAACTTTGTGAATCAAGGCTTAAACCGGTCCATAGTTCTCGGGAAAGCAATCGCATCTTTAATCGTTTCCAAACCACAAATCCATCTCACTATTCGTTCTACGCCCATTCCAAAACCAGCGTGAGGTACAGAACCATACTTTCTCGTATCGAGATAATATTTATAATTATCAACATCCTCACCAGCAGCTTTTAGAGAAGCTTTCAGTTCTTCAATATTTTCATCTCTAACACTACCACCAATAATCTCGCCCATCTTTTCTGGTCCAAGTAAATCGAAACACAAAGCTGTTTTCTTATCTTTTGGATCACGAGGTTTATAGAAAGCCATCTCTTCTTTAGGATAGTTTGTAACGAAAGCAGGAACATCTTTACCGTCCATGAATTTTTCTTCTTCCAAAGTTCTCAAATCTTTACCCCATTCAACTTTCATCTTTTTCTTTTTCAGATCTTCAAGAACTTTAGTATAAGTTACTCTTGGAAAAGGTTTCTTTATTACTGGTTCAAGAACTTTAGGATCTCTCTTTAGAATTTCTAATTCCAACTGATTCTTTTCTAGAACTCTTTTAAAACATAATTTTACCATTCCTTCTGCAAGGTCCATTAATTCCGGAAGGTCTGTCCAAGCAACTTCCATTTCAGCGTGCCAATACTCACACAAATGTCGAGAGGTACTACTTTTCTCTGCTCTGAAGCTAGGAGAAATAGTATAAATTTTTTCTAATCCAAACATTGCTGCTTCTGCATACAACTGCCAAGTTTGACATAAGAAAGCAACGTCTTTATAATATTTAATTTCAAACAATGTTGGCCCTTCCTCTGCACCGCCAGGAATAATAATTGGTGATTGGAATTCGTGATAATCTAAACCTCTGAAATATTCGTGGAGTGCACCGAATACAGTGCTACGAATTTTCATGATTGCAACCATTTTTCTTGATCTCAACCAAAGATGTCTATTATCTGATAAAAATCCTGTAGAAAAATCTTTTCCAATTGGGAAATTGTCAGAAGTACCTACAACCCTATAATCAGTTACTTGAATTTCATAACCAGTAGGTGCTCGTTCATCTTTCTTAATGGTTCCATGTAATTCCATCGAAGTTTCTATTTTAGTGCTATCAATCTCTTCCCAAGTTTTTTCAAAGTTAGTTCTTTCTAAAACACACTGGATGATATTAGTAGAATCTCTAAGAGTAATGAATTTAAGTTTATTGCTACCACGCTCACGGTAAACCCAGCCCCTAATGGAGACTTTGCCTTTACCTTTCTTAATTGCTTCTTGTATTGATATGTATTTCATATTAAAAGTTATTTTATTGGATTTTATAAAGCTTTCTTCCTCTGTTGAAGATATTTCTGAAATAGTTCTTTAACAGTTTTCGTTGCGAAAGGTCGTTCAACTAATTTTTCATTGTTTTCAATGTACTGGACCATTTCTTTTTTGTTCTTTTTAAGAATCTTACTTATTGCAGGAAAACCTTTCTTAGTTGTCATCCAAATAAAATCTAAATCTGTAAAAGTTCCCAAGATAACATCTTTCTGATAAATCTTATTATTTCCTAAAGCCCAATTATCATGCACAGAAACATAATAACTGATTGTTTTTATTTTATCTTTTGGATAGTTTACTTTTTCTAAAATCTCTTTAGCAATTTTCTTACCAGCTTTCATATGCGCTTTTCTTAAATCTAAATTATAAGGGTTATCTTTCGGAACTTCAGCGTAACCTACATCATGGAGAATAACTAATGGTAATAGTAAAGTATCATCTAAGTTTTCTTTCTTACAAACTAAAAGAGCATCTTTCATCATCCACTCAATGTGATCAATGTCCATTGGACGACCTTTCTTGTAATAGGGTTTAGCTAGTTTCCATATTTGTTGATAGATTGGTTTCATTTTTTGTTAACTGTTCTAATCCACAACTTCTTAAACCAAGTTAAGGTTAATGTTGATAACACAAAACCTGTTGTTGGAACAATAGAATTGATGAATGGTTTAGGTAAATCTGCAAAGTAAAAGAAGATCACAATCACCGCATAAGTTAAGATTGCAACGACAATCTTTCTGGACCAACTAGTTTCCCAGGCTTTATCTGCTTCTACTCTTTTATTTCTTGCTTTGATTTGTTCAATCTCCTCTTTTATAACTGCCATATTGTTAAAGAAAATAAAAGAATATAAAAAAGTATTGATTACAACAGCACAACTTTTCGTTTAGCGAACTCTTCTTCAACTTCTTCTGGCCAAATAGATGCCTGTACTTCTCCCACGTGCGCTTTCTGCAACACTACCATACAAAGTCTTGACTGTCCGATTCCGCCGCCAATTGTTAAAGGTAGTTTCTCTTCCAAAATAGCTTTATGGAAAGCTAAACCTTTTCTCTCTTCAAGACCCATATGTTTCAATTGAATTTCTAATGATTCTGCAGCTACACGAATTCCCATTGAGGATAATTCTAAAACATCTTCTCTTACAAGATCCCAAACTAAGATGTCGCCGTTTAAACCTTTCTTTCCAGAAGAAGTTTCCGTTGACCAATCATCATAATCTGCTGCACGAACATCATGCGCTTCTCCAGATTTTAAAGGATGACCAATTCCCATTAAGAATACAGCTCCATGTTTCTTAGCAATAGATCTTTCACGTTCTTTCATTGATAATTTCGGATATAAGTCTTCTAACTCTTGTGCATGAAGAAATTTTATAGCTTTAGGTAATTTAGATTTCAGAGCAGGATATTTTGTTTCAACAACTTTTTCTGTTTCTAAAATTGCAGCATAAATTTTTTTAACAACTTTTTTCAAAAACGGAATTGTTCTTTCTTCTTTAGAAATAACTCTTTCCCAATCCCACTGATCAACATAAATACTATGAATGGGAGAAATATCTTCATCTTTACGAATCGCATCCATGTCAGTATATAATCCTGTTCCTTGTTTGAATCCGTATCTGCCTAAAGCATGACGTTTCCATTTCGCTAAACTATGTACAACTTCAACTGGAGTTTTACTAAACTTAACTTTAAAATCAACAGGGGTTTGTGTTCCTGCTAAATCGTCTTGTAAACCTTTACCAACCATTAAAAATTTGGGTGCAGTAACTCGGTGTAATGATAATTTTTTAGCTAATTTACTTTGAAATGTATCTTTAACTAACTTAATCGCTTCTTCAGTTTCAAAGAAACTTAATTTTGATTTATATCCTTTTGGTAATATTTTCATTTTTTTATTCCTCCTTTGATAGTTTAACCTAATAACTATCACTATTTATTATTTCCTATTTCAGTACAATCAATATCTAAATTTTGAACCCATCTCTTTCTCCCATTCGATCCGTTTCAGTTCATATTCCAATTCTTTTTCTGCAGTCATTTTGTTTCACCCCTTTTTATTTTTTTATCTGACAATTTTGTAATCAGTTCATACAACACTTTTTCTTTTGGTTCTGCTCTTTTAGAAAAATATGTATCTTCTATTTCTGTTAACCTAACCATTTCTGCCATTTTTTCAGAACCACCTTCACATGGTTCTTCACTTTCAAAGAATTCATCAATTTTAATTTTATATTCACTAGGACCATCCCAAGGGGCATAACCTATCTTAATAGTAATACTATCTTCAGAGCTTAGTTTTCTTTCTAAATCTGAAACCATTATCTTAGCAGCTTCTTCTAATGTACAATGATACAAAGATGCTCCGCCACCATCACAACTACCCAATCTTGCAGGTTTCTTTCCAGTTTCATCACCAACTCTCCAGCACAAACTAGTTCCGCCTTTTCCAGTTACTTTTGTATAAATTGTATATTTCATTTTTTCCTCCGAATTTGTGAGGAGGGACTAGAAATCTTTTGATTTCTATTTTCCTCCATTGTAAACATCTCAAACCTCTTTTTCCTAATATCTCAAGAGAGGAGTTAGTATATATTATTACTCCAAAAATAATGGAAAAATAGGCGATATTTACGAAACATTTATATAAATATGGAACATTTGTTCCATTATGGTTTACAAACTGGACGAGAAAGATAAAAAGATCATTGAAATCTTAGAAGAACACGGAGATTATACTACTCGACAGATTGCTAAGAAAACATTATTACCAGCTACAACCATCCATAACAGAATTAGAAAGTTAAAACAAGAGAAGATTATCAAGAAATTTACTATCGACTTAGACTACAAACAAATAGAGAGAGGTTTCTCGATAATTGTTCTAATATCGGTTGATTATAAGACTTTAAGAGAATTAAAGAAAGATCAGCATCAATTAGCTAAAGAGATTAAAATGTTGCCAGAAGTGACTGAAGTGGCTGTAGTTACCGGTGGCACAGATATAGTAATGAAAGTCCGAGTTAAAGACGTTGAAGCCTATGATCATTTCTTACTTAAAAAGTTTCAGATTATTAAAGGAATAGATAAAACTCAATCTTTAGTAGTGATTCATGAGAAATAAGTATTTTAATATATTGTTTCTATTTTCATAAACCTTAAAAGCAATTTTTACTTTTTGATAATAAAATGAAATATATAATCTCGATATTGGTAATAATGATGTTTTTGCTAAGTGCTTGTACTTTGCAAAGTCCATTAAGTAAAGACACTAGTGAATGTGCTTCTTTAGAAGGCTCAGCGAAAGATGACTGTTATTTAGAAGAAAGAAAGTGTAGTAAGATAGATAATGAATTAGTTAGAGATGGTTGTGTAGTAGAACTAGCTAAAATCAAAGAAGATGTTAAAGTTTGTAAGTTAATTGTTACAGATAATGTGAAAGCACATTGTCAAGAACAAATTGCAGAGTTAACTAACAACCATGACATCTGTAAAGAGATCACAGACCAATACTGGAAAGATAATTGTAACTTTCATTTAGCGATAAATAATAACAAAGATGTTTATTGTTCGTTAGTTAAGAACAACGAACAGAGAGCTGGCTGTTTTAATGATATTGCTCAAGAGACTGAAAATTATTTACTTTGTGAATTTTTAGCAGATAAATCTAGAGACACATGTGTTTACAATATTGCTAAGAAAACTGAAGATTTCGAACTTTGTGAAGAATTGATTGACTCAATGGGAAGAGCAATGTGTAAATTAAAAGTAGCAAAATTAACTGAAGATGCAAGCAAGTGCGAATTGATTAACAGTAATGATGTAAGAGCACTTTGTGAAGAATATCTGGGAGTTAATTAACTCTTTTTATTTTTTTTATTTAATTTAATTTAATAAGAATGATTAGAAAATAGTATAACTTTCTGGAATAATAAATAAAAAATTACTCTTTACTTCTTGTTTAAGAAAATTTAAAGAAAATTAGTTTTCAGAACTGAAGTGAAGTAGGTTTTACTACTTTTTCTTGTTCCACTTATATGTTCGAGTTTTAGCAGTATCGCCAAAACCACATGAAGAACATCTCTTTTTCCGAGCATGATAAGTATGGCCGCCGCATCTTCTACAAATGATGTGAGTTTTCTTGCCGGATTTCCGACCCATAGCTGCTGTTCCTGTTCCCATTGTATCTTACCTTATGCTGGAGACAAAATAATGATTGTATCTCCTCGAATAAAAACTGTTCCCAATTTTCTTTTAAGTTCGCCGTTTATATGTTCTTCTGCTTCATCTAAAACAACGTTAATATGAATATCAAAAGCTTTTAACTTTCCAACATATCTTGATCCGTTCTTTAAGTCTACTAATACTGATTTTCCTCTTGCTGCATTCAATGCGTCCAAAGGTCTTGAGTTTTCTTCCATTTTAAATATTACACCCCGTTATATGAATTAAATTAAAATTAGAGAGGGGTTATATAAATGTTTCTAAAATTAAACTTATAATGAATAAAGTTTAAAAACAAACTACTATTTTTACATAAATATATGTGGGGGAATTTAAAATGACTAATCAACAAGTTGTAGTAACTGAAAAACAAAGAGATTTTGATTTTATACATTTAGGACTAGTTCCCAAGATTGTAGATGATGAAAGAAGCCAGATATTCTTTGATAACGAGAAAGCATGGGATTATTTAATGGGTGAAGCAAAATTATTCTTAGAAAAAATACCAGAAGAGTATAAAATTGGATTAGAGGAAAAGTTAAGAAAAGAAGATATGGTAGGAGAGTTTGTTGCTCTTGACACCCCACACGATTTTAGGTTTGGATTCTCTCCTGGTTATCGTTTATTAATGGGTAACTCTGATATTAATTGTTCTCAATTTTATCTTGATTTTGTTCCTACAAATGAAGATGAGGCTACTGGAATTATTAAATCAGCATTAGACCAATTTCACTTACATTTACCTTATGGACCCGGTAACATGCTGGCTCTGGAAGTGAAAGATAAAAAACCAGTGATTGAAGGCACTGATTTTCTTGACAAATATTTGGATGAAGGAACAAAAGTAGAAATAAGATGCAATTTATATTTGGGTAATGCTACAAGGACACACGTGGTTAAATAAAGAAATAAACAAAAAGTTTATATACTTCGTGTATATATGGCATATTGGTGAGACATATGGTACAAGCAATGATTCAAATTTCTGAAAATGCAAATCAAGTGTTAAATATAGTTAAAGCTAGATTTAATCTTAAAGATAAATCTGAAGCAATTGAAAAAGTTGTTTTAGATTATGGTGGAGATATTCTTGAACCGGAATTAAGACCAGAATTTGTTAGTAAAATGAAAGAAAGACAAAAAGAAAGCACTGTAAAAGTTAAAGACTTTAAAAAACATTTTGGATTAAACTAAAAAATGTACTCATATGAATTCAGAAAAAGTTTAGAGAAAGACTTACAAAAATTAGCAAAAAAGAATCCCAAAATAATGTTGATAATTGAAAAAAAGATTACAGAGATTCTTCAAAGCCCACATCATTACAAAAATTTAAGAAAACCTTTACAAGATCTTAAAAGAGTCCATATTGAGAAAAGTTTTGTGCTTACTTTTTCAGTTAATGAAGAAACTAAAAACATTATTTTTGAAGACTTTGATCACCATGATAACATTTACAAATGATTAAGAAAATTCTCAGAAACCCTTATAAATGAACCTATATTCTGCAGTACTATGGTAAACTTTGATAAATTAAGGAAACAAATTCAAGATTATGATTCAGAACGAGAAAAATTAATCAAACAAAGTAGAGTCGTTTTAAAGTTAAGCAAACAAGTCATTTATGCTGTTCACAGAGATGAGATCACTGAAGCTGGTAAATTAATCAAGCAAATTGAAATTGAGAAAAAGAAAGCAGATACAATTGCCTTACATAGCAAGAAGATGTCCGCAGAAGGCAGTTATAAAGTTGCTATTCAAGAATATGTAGAAGCGATTCTGTATTACAATTTTGTTAAATCTGGGAAATTAGTTGACTTGAAAGTTGCTGCAGATCATTTTGTGTTAGGATTAGCAGATCTTCCTGGAGAATTAGTCAGAAAAGCAGTTTTCTTAGCGGGGAAAGGTCATGTTGATAAAGTTAACAAAATCAAAGACGAAGTGGATATGATTTACGGCGAATTATTGAAGTTTGATTTCAGAAATAATGATATCCGAAGAAAAGTAGATGCGGTTAAATATGATCTTCGGAAATTAGAAGATTTGGTATTGGATTTGAAGCTGAAGAAAAGATAAGAGTTCTTAGATGTTCTAAAGAACAAAATGATTGAAGAAAAATTTAAACCAGGAACACCACAAAATTGCGTATTTAATAATGGATTATATCAAAGATATGGGTTGTGTAACATTTCTGAAGGATTGAAAGAAGTTAATTGTGTTTACATCGATACTAAAAACACGAATAAAAGAATATTCTGTGATAAAAAAACAAACGAAATGGTTTCTTTATTATGTTATCAATGTAATTATCAAAAGGAGGATTAAATTCACCACCAACCAATAACAAAACCAAAAGATTTATAAAGTAGAATTTCTATTATGATTATATGAAAATATTGGCTTTAAGCGATATTCACGGTGATAAACATCTTGCTAAAGAGATGGCCGAGAGAGCTGAAAAAGAGAATGTAGACTTAGTTTTATTAGCTGGTGATCTAATCAGTGATGAAGGCAGTGTAGAAGGCTTAGTAGGGCCATTTCGAGCTAAAGGATTAGAAGTAGGCTTGATTCCCGGAAATTGGGAAGGAATGGCAGAGATTGGTTTTCTAGTAGAAAAATATGGTGCAAAGAATATGCATGGTTATGTTTTCAAGAAAGGAGATGTGGGAATCTTTGGTTGTGGTTATGGAAATATTGGACCACATCAATTAAATGAGAAAGATGTTTTCAATACTTTGAAAAAAGCGCACAGCTCTTTAACTGATGTAAAAAAGAAAATTATGTTAACTCATACTCAACCAGAAGGCAGCGTTATTGGTTTAGGAGTATTTCCTGGAAGTGAGGGAGTAAGAAAAGCGATTGATGAACTTCAACCAGACATGCATTTATGTGGCCACATTCATGAATCTGCTGGCATAGAAGAAGTTATTGGTAAAACTAGAGTAATTAATGTTGGTAAGAAAGGCAAAATTATAGAATTATAAAAATTTTCTTTTAGTAGATAAATTAAAATGCGTATCTGGATGATATAGCCCTTTTGTTTCTGAATCTTTAATTTCAGTTTCTTTAACAGCTAAGAAAGTATTAATCCCACCTAAAGTTTTGATTAAAGCACCATATTCGCCATTAGACTTTACTCGACCAGTAACATCAACTGATTTTCCTAAGTGAGAGAAAGATTCATTTAGTTCTTGAGGAACATTACCATTTTCCCACTGTAAGGGAAAAATGAATCCTTTATCATCAGTCATTAATCCAACGTAACCATCACGGCGTGTATCTTTATTATAAGCAATTAAAGTCCCCATGATTCTTGTTTCCCCTTTACGAATCAAAGCATTTAAAGCGCCATTGGCTAAAGTAAATGAATGAACATTAAGATTCCCACTTTCAACAGTACCAGAAAATTCTAATTGTTGGTCAGACTTTAATAAGGCCTCTTCGAATGCAGACAAAGGCACATCCGCACTAGCGATAAGATAATCATTGTTAGATCTTATAATCCCACGATAAGTTTCATGAGGAAAGAATTCATTTCCAGTCCCTACAACTCGAACAGCAGAACCAGAATCCATGGTTGCTAATTCAGGTAAAGTAGCTTTTTGATATTTTTCCATTAAGTGAATCAGACCGAACCAAGACCTTTATAAATATTTCTTACTACTAAAAGAGACGAAAAAAGTAATTAAGCTTTTAAAAAACAAACGGAATCAAAGGTTAAAATGGAAATATTAGCGCCAGTAGGAAATAGAAGCATGTTAACCGCAGCGGTTAAAGCAAAAGCAGACGCAATCTATTTTGGAATCAAAGATTTTAATATGCGAGCAGCAGCAGGTAACTTTGAACTAGATGAAGTTTCAGAAGTTGTTTCTTACTGCCACGAGAATAATGTTAAAGCTTATTGTACAATCAATATAATTATTTACGAATCAGAATTGGAAAAGTTAACGGAAATTCTTACAACTTTAAAAGAAGCAAAGATTGATGCGGTTATTTGCTGGGATTTAGCTGTTGTTAAGAAATGTAAAGAATTAGGCATTTCTATTCATCTTTCTACACAAGCATCTGTATCAAATTCAGAAGCAGCAGAGTATTGGAAATCTCTTGGAGTAGAAAGAATTGTTCTAGCCAGAGAATGTTCAATTGAAGATGTAAAAACAATTAAAGAGAAAACTGGTTTAGAAATAGAAGTTTTCATTCATGGAGCAAGATGTATTTCTTATTCAGGCAGATGTTTTATGTCAGAAGAATTATTCAACAAATCTGCTAATCGCGGAGAATGTTTACAGCCATGCCGAAGAGAATACAAAGTAGTTGATGAAGAAAATAATGAAATGATTATGGATAATAATTTTATTATGTCCGCCAAAGATTTGTGCGCACTTCCTATTTTAGATAAATTAACTTTTGTTGATTGTTTAAAGATTGAAGGGCGAAACAGAGGAGCAGATTATGTTAGCAAAGTTGTTTCTGTTTACCGGAAAGCGATTGATGCGATTAAAGAAGGAACATTTAATGAAGATTTAGTAAAAGAATTAACAACTGAATTAAAGCAAGTTTACAACAAAGATTTCTCAACAGGATTCTTTGTAGATTATCCACATCATCAAAGAGCAGATTCTTATGGAAGTAAATCTTCAACTCAAAAAGTTCAGATTGGTAAAGTCAGTAATTATTATAAGAAAATCTCTGCAGCAGAATTTAAAGTTGAATGTGATGAAATAAATTTAGGTGATAAAATTGCTTTCATTGGGCCAACTACTGGTTATGAGGAGATGATTGTTTCTGAGATTCATGATGATTCTGGAAAGATAAAGAAAGCAGAGAAAGGGACAATGATTACTGTTAAAACAGATTTCTTAGTAAGAGAAAATGATAAGGTTTATTTAGTTAAAGAAAGATCTTAACTAAAATGCAACAAACAAACTGTCCTGAATGTGAGAAAGTATTACATGTCGGCCAACATAAATTCGCTGACGGAATGTATGAAGTACATTATTGTAAGAAATGTGGGTATCGAAAAGAAGTAGCTATGGAATAATATTATTAACTAGAATATTTAAAAGTTCATCCCTTGCGGCATCTTACCTTTCATCTTCTTCATCATCTTATTCATATCTTTTTCACCTTTAAACATTTTCATCATCTTCTTACTTTGTCGATGTTGTTTAAGGAACTCTCGAATCTCTCTAACAGAAATACCTGAACCAGCAGCAACTCGATCAATTCTATTGGCATCAATCTGATCAGGTTCTTCCAATTCTTCTTTAGTCATTGAATCCATAGCAAATTTCCATTTTTCTAATTTGCCTTCTTGGACATCCAACATTTCTTTTGGCATATTCATGTTACTCATGCCGGGAATCATACCCATAATTTTCTTAAATGAACCCATCTTTTTCAATGATTTCATTTGATTATAAAGATCAATTAAATTAAAATCTCCTTTCATAAATTTTTCTTGCATTTCTTTAGCATCTTCTTCAGAAACAACTTCTTTAGCTTTTTCCAATAAAGATTCTAAATCCCCAAAACCGATAAGTCTACCCACAAATCTTTCTGGATAAAACATTTCTAAATCGTCAACTTTTTCACCAACACCAATAAATTTTATTGGAGCATGAGTTACAGCACAAGCGCTTAATGCACCACCACCTTTAGCAGTTCCTTCCAATTTGGTAATAATTACACCTGTAACATTACAAGTGTCATGGAAAGCTTGTGCTTGTTTCTGAGCAGCTTGACCGATGTCAGCAGAAATTACTAATAATCTTTCATCAGCTTTCACAATAGAATTAATTTGATTAAGTTCTTCAATTAAATCTTCAGATAAGGCATCTCTACCAGCAGTATCAACAATCACTAAATCATAATCTTTAATCTTCTCTTCAAAAGCCATGTAAATATTTACAGGATCTTTTTCTTTTTTAATTCCTAAAAAATCTACACCCACTTCTTTAGCTAACTGTTCTAACTGATCATAAGCAGCAGGTCGCCATGTATCAGTTTGCATCACAGCAATTTTCAAACCTCGCTTTTTATAGAATTTGGCTAATTTTCCGGTAGTAGTGGTTTTTCCAGAACCAAACAAACCAACAAGCATAATTTGAGTTGGCCTTTTATCAATCTTAATTTCAGATGCTTCTTTACCTAAGAAATTTGTTAATTCTTCGTAAACAATTTTTACTAATTGTTCTTTTTTAGTGATTCCTGGTTGAGTTTTTTCTTTAGCTCTCTCTTTAATTCTTTTACTTAAATCAAAAACTAATTGCACATTAGTATCTGATTGTAATAAGGCTCGCTGAATATCTTTAACTAGTTCATTAATCAGCTTTTCATCTACGAAAACCGATTTAGTAATCTTACTTAAAGTGTTCTTCAATGAATCTCCTAGCTTCTCTAATACCATATGTTTAATGTAGAAATTAATTGGTTATATAAAAGTTATGAGTTTTTTAAGCTAATTTTCTTTTTTTTAAATCTTTTAAGAAATCTACTGTAACATCAAGTTTTTTTGCTAATCTTTTTTGGATGGGGCCTTTTAAAGAAAAATCAAAATATTCTCGTAACCCATTTATATTTAATCCCTGAAAAGCCAATAAAGCTTCATCTGGAACCCCATATTCATTAGCAACTTTTGACAACCCTTGATTCTCTAAATTTGTTAGAAATTCATCATTTGGTTTGGGCTCATAACCCAAATATTCTTTTGCTTCTTCTACACCATATTGAAGTAATAGTTCTAATCCTACTGCTGATTCTAGGTCATTTAAATCTTCTGCAGGAATTTCTTCTCCTTCAAGGTCATAATTCAGAACACCATTCATAACAGAGTATTCTAATTCAACTTTCCATTGTTTAGTATCTGTATCTTTAACAAAATTACCTTTCTGTCGATATTCCTCATGATATTCAGTACCACGAATTAGTTTTTTAATTTGTTTTGATAAACCATCATATGTATCATCTTTTAACGAAATAGAATCCACCGTTTTAAAGAAATTACCCATATAAATCGTTGAACAGAGATAAGTTATAAACATTATTGTACAAGAAAACTACTATTAAACAAACATAACTACTAATCCCATGATTAACATTACCACAGAAATAACAAAATTCATAACTTTAAGATAATGTCCATGCCATAATTCTGCTCTTCTTTCATGAGTAGGATGTTCTTCTTTAGCTTTCTTATGTTTGTGTTCTTTGAACAAATAAGCCAAGATGATGACTACAACCATTAAAGCAACAAAAAGTACTAAAAAATATAATAAAATGGGAATAGCAATTAATCTTGTTGAACTTTCCATAAAAGAAAAACGGATTAAAAGATAAGTTTTGTTAATTTTAGTGAGTGTTAGTAAAGAAATAATAAAACCCAACAACAAAACGCCATAATAAGATAAAACTACTGATTTAACTTTTCTAAAATTAGCTTTAGTTTCTTTTTTAACATTCTTAAATGTAATAGTCCAACTGACAAAAAACTCTTTAATCATTGCTAAAGCAAAAATTGCTGCTAAAAAACCAATTACTTTTGAGAAGAATGTTCCAATTCCAGAATAACCAAACCAAGCAAACAATCCCATTCCAAAGAGTAAATAAGCAACATAAACACCAAGAACGTACAACAATCCTTTCTTAAGCATATCTTCCCGATCTTTAATAGCGACAATTATCATCAATAAAACTAAAAGTAAAGCTAATGCACCGGGACCAAAAGAACTTGCTAAAGCTGAACCAGAAACTTTCAAAAATGTAAGTCTGTCCAAAACCCTTTTAGTTGAACTTTGACCGATAATGCCAATAACTTCTCCATTCTCCAATGAAGGGCAAGTTTCATCTTTATTATCATTGATTCTGGCTTCTAACAAACTTAAAATTGATTCATGACCAACAAAATAACTTTTTGGCATAAAAACTACAGGTAGGCCTTGTTCATCTTTCTCAACGGAATAAGTATTGAAGAAATCTTGCATTAATCTCAGATTTTCAACATTATAATAAACTTCATACTTTTCTATTTTTAATGAGGGGGACTTAGATTCTAGATCTTCTAAGAAGTGGGATACTTCTGGACAAGTTTCACAACCGTCTCCATAGAAGTAATAAATGCAGTCTGTATCTGCAGCAATAGCTAAAGAACTAAATAGAATTAATATTACTAATAACAGTACACCTCTTTTCATTATCATTGTATTAAATAAAAATAGTATATAAAACTTTCTTTACCATCTCTGAATCTCGTTTCCAACAGATTCTTTAAATCCGTCAAAGATTTTAATGATTTTCTCTTTCAGTTCATTCTTTGGTTTTGAGGAATAAATGAAAACATAACCACCTTTATCAAGATTAATTTGTCTTCTTTTAATCAACTCCTGTTCAAAAAGTTTTTTTACACTTCTTTGAATAGTTGTTCGATCTTTTTTAATTTTCTTTTGAATCTCTTCAATATTCAATTCTTCTTTTTCTTCAATAAGATATCTTAAAATAGAAATTTCTGTTTTGTTCAAACCATAAGAACATTTTAAAACGTCTTCAATGGTTATTAATCTACAAACAAAGTTCATTGTCATAGATAAAAGTAATAGTTTATTGTTTATAATGGTTTTGGTATATTTTTGCAGTAGTGTGAACAAAAAACAGTTATGCAATTTTCTTTTACAAATTAGCAATATTCCATTTGATTTATATAGCCATTAATTCTAGTGAATGTAGGTGGTTAAAAATGACAACAGATAAAGATGATATTGATTGCAAAGAAGTTTGCTTTTTAGAAAAATTAGATGATGACAAAAACTTTAATAAAGAGATAAAAAAGTTAAAGAGAAAAAAAGATTGTCAATGTTAAATAGGAGGAGTTAAAAAATGTTAGAATTGAATAAAGAAAATTTTGAAACAGAAGTTGTAAAATCAGATTTACCAGTGATTATAGATTTCTGGGCTAGTTGGTGTGGTCCGTGCAGAATGCTTGCCCCGATATTTGAAGAAGTGAGTACAGAATTTGCAGGGAAATTAAAGTTTGCTAAACTGTCTACTGAAGATTCACCAGAATTAGCACAACAAAATAACATTTCAAGTATTCCTTGTTTAGTTGTCTTCAATAAAGGAGAAGAAGTTGATCGGATTGTTGGTTTTAATCAAGCACCGCAATTAAAACAGAAGATTGACGAAGTCTTGGGTAAAATTTAATTTTTTTATTTTAAAGGACAACCAGAACATACATCTTCAAGTATAGAGGGAAGAGTAACAGTTATGATGGGTGAATTTATTGGAGTTACATGAACAGGCAATGTTTTCCGAATGGAAGTTAATTCTCCTTTTTTTGGTTTTATTAATAAATCAAGCACATATTCAGAAAAAGTAGAACTGGGATTTTCTAATTCATATCTATTTTCCAAATGTTTCATCTCTCTAACAAAATTTCTTTCTGATAATGAGGAGCGATAAATAATTTCAGAATCTTTAGGAAGTGCAAAAGCATCTCCAACAGATAATTTCCAAGGTTCAGCAGAACCTATCTTCTGGTCAAGGTAATCAGTATAAACAATATCTTTCTGACCATTATTTTCATAAACAATAATATTTATTCGTCCTAAATCTCCTACCATAATTAATAGTTAATGAAAGAATTTATTTAAATATTTCTGTGTTTGAGTTTATTTCTGGGCTATATCCAAAAGATTTTTTATAAAGATCTCACGTGAAACTTATAGCCCTCATTCTCAGGAAGAGGAGATAACTTTTCTGGTTTATGAAGAGCTTCATTGGCCTCTTTCAAATCATTGCCACGATAAAAAATTTGAAACTTATAATCATTAAGGATAACAAAATCTTTAGTCCCTAAATCTTCACAAAGTTGGAAAAAGTGATATTCTCCTTGAGAATCGCTCCCGGACTTTTTCTCCAAAAGGTGATACTTTGAATTACACACACAAAAAAGACCACCCTCAGAACGTGTTCTAATAACAGTAAAATAATCTGGACCAACTTGTTTTAGTTCTGCATCAAGTTTTTTTTTAGATGCTGCTAATGTTTCAAGATTTGTTTCTCCTAGTACAAGTTCTTGATAAGATTCAGCAGTACTATTGAAATTAGGTAATAAAGGACTTTCAGGACCAACAGTAACATGGTTACCTCTACGAGTAACATTTTTTGTTCTTTCCATTCTTAAGTTTTCTAAATAATCTTCTAGATCCATTTTACTCAACTCCTTTATCCCAATGGCCTTTCGTATAGCCCCTAATATTTATCGGAAGAACTTTTCCTTTAAGAAAGTTATGATAAAATTTAGCCATATAATCAACGTCATTATCCAGATCTAAAAAGAATCGTTTAATGCCAATTTTCTTTAAATCGCCAACCAATTCAAACAATCCCAGTTCTTTACTGTTAAGGATCTGATAATAATTATGTTCCTCTCTAACAGGAAAAGAATATTTTTTTTCATCTCTCAGCTTAGTTGGTAGTAAAGAATATTTAGTGTTCATCATCACAACTTTTCCATGAGCAAGAACAGCAAAATTCTTATTTGAAAATTCTTTTAATTCTGCAAAAGATAATTCTGGTGAAATTATTGGAGTACAATGATCAAAGAATTCTAAATCTAAATTATTAAAAATATTATTAGAATAATCTAAATAAAGATTTAATTTTTTCTTTTTCAATTGAGCATAAACCCCTAAATCGCCAACAAGAACATTCTTAACATTATGTTTTTCAATTAGTTTAATCGCTTGCTCAACATCAATATCATTCAACATTCTGGGAACATAAGCAGAAAATTTATTATTAAAATCATCTGCAAAAATATCATAGAAAACTTTATTTGCAGATCTTAAAACTTCTTTGCCATCGTTAACAGAATAAACTTTAACCAGCAATTCTTCATTTCCAGTTTCTTTTGCTTCTTTAACTTCAGGAAGAATTATATTTGTAACTTTTCTATCTTTAACAACAATCGGTTTATTCTTAACAAATTCAATCGCTTTACTTTCTTCAACCGAAGAAGTTTTGTAAATTTTTGTTCCTGGTTTAGCATAGATATGTAATTTCACATAATCGCCTTTCTGTGCAGAATCAACTTCACTCATCTTACCATCTTCTTCAACCAATTCCATTTTCTTAAGAACAGCACCATCAACTTTATTTGGCAGCCAAATACCTAAACCATCGCCAAGAGAAATTTCTTCCTCAAGTTTAATGAACTTTTTCTGATCAAACTCACCGAGATATAATCCCCGACCCATTGGCTTTTCATCAGAAACAACATTTTTCAAATTGGCATAATAACCCCAAGTGAATTCTCGGTTGAAAGCCATTTTCATTTCTTTAAACAAATCTTTATCTACTGCAAATTTCTTCACATAATAAGAATCAATTGCTGTCCGATATAATTTAGTAGCGGCAGCAACATATTTAGCACTTCTTAGTCTGCCTTCAATCTTTAATGAGGAAACGCCAATCTTAATCAAATTAGGAATCTCTTTTACAAGACACAAATCTTTCATACTCAATAAATATTTGCCATTATATCTTTTTCTGCAAGGTTGAGCACACAATCCTCTATTGCCTGAACGTCCACCAAGAAATGAAGAGAAAAGACATTTTCCACTATATGAAAAACATAAGGCTCCCTGAACAAATATTTCTGTAGGCAACTTAGTTTTGTTAATAAAATTCTCAATCTCTTCTTTAGATAACTCTCTTGGTAGAACAACTTTATCGGCCTGCTTAATCAAATCATGAAAATAAGTATTTGTGATTGTTGTTTGAGTACTTAGATGAACTTCTAAACCGGGAAAGTTCTTTTTAATGATTGGCAAGAAAGAAAGGTGTTGAATAATCACCGCATCAATTCCAGATAAATATAATTGTGTTATAGTTGCAAAAAATTCTTCAATCTCTTCATTTTTAATAAGAATGTTTAACGTACAATAACACCTCACTCCATTTTCATGGCAGTAATCGATTGTTTCTTTAATTTTATCTAGTTTGAAATTATCTGCTCGTCTTCGGGCATTGAATTTGTCAATTCCGAAGTAAACTGCATCTGCACCATTCTCTACCGCTGCTTGCAAGTTTTCTTGATTTCCTACTGGTAATAATAATTCAATCTTCTTCATCTTTATGTTGAAAAATAACCGGATTTATATTATTATCTTCCAGAAAGTTTATAATTTAGAACATAATCATTTAAGAGATGGAAAAAGATTTAGAAAATGTAGTTAATTTAGATTTTTTTCACCCTACTTGGGATGCAAAAGCAGAAGCGCCTAAGTTCATTAAAGAAGAACACCAATATAATCCTGAAGAAACTGGTAACCAAATACCTCTGGGGTTAATTGTTGAAAGTCGTTCTGGTTCAATCCATTTTACTTATATGGCTTTAGATCATCTGCCTAACAAAATTGAGGATTATTTTCTTCGTAAAGCAAAAGTGTTAAAATCATATTTAGGAGTAAGTTATGATTCTTTTTGCATGGCTGAGAAAATTTTTAACAGAGGATTCCCTTTAGATCGTTTAGATCGAGTTGATAAAGAATTAACAATATCTGAGCAAGAAAAAGAAAAGATTAAAAAGTACAGAACAAATTAAACTACTAAAATGATAAAAATAGCCCAAGGAGCAGAAGCGTTAATTTACAAAGATAACAATAAAGTTATCAAAGAACGTTTTAGTAAGAAATATCGTTTACCGCAAATAGATGAATCTCTGCGTCAGTTCAGAACAAGAAGAGAAGCTAAAGTTCTTCGTAAATTAGAAGAGATGCAATTTCCTGCTCCAGCTTTATTAGATTTCTGTGATAAAAGAATGCAAATAACTATGGATTTTGTTCCGGGAGAAAAGTTAAGAGATGTTCTAATGCGAGGAGATGAATATCAACAATTCGCTGAAGAGGTTGGGCAAAAGATTGGGAAGTTACATGCGCACGACATTATCCATGGAGATTTAACAACTTCTAACATGATTATGAGTAAAGAGATTAAATTCATCGACTTTGGGTTAAGTTCATTCTCCGACAAAGTTGAAGATAAAGCAGTAGATTTGTTTCTTTTGGATCGAGCTTTAGAAAGCAAACACTATCAACATTACCCAGGGATCTTTGACAATGTTATTGCTGGATATAAAGAAGTTTATCCTGATGCAAGATTTGTTTTAGAAAGGTTTCAGGGAGTAAAGAGACGTGGAAGAAACAAAAATAAATAAAAAGTTTAAACTTTTGAATTATGTTTAACAACGTAACCAGTAATTATTTTTTTAAGGTGGTCTCTTGTTTCTTGAAACTCTGTCAATACTAATTCTTGACGTTTTTGTAATTTCTTAAGATCATAATTTCCACTTTGCATTGCTAATGAGATCATATTAAACTCATAATTTAAATTATAACTTTTACCAAGTGCTTCAGATAAAGAACTAAACTTTTTGTTATTCCATATTTTTTTTTCAAAATTTAAGTGTTCAGAAGAATCAACATATTCTTTACTAGGCGCCCGTAAATTAACTCTGGGATCAAATAATGAAGCATTTCCTTCTGGTAAAATAAACCCATATTGAAATTCATCATTAACACCAGCACTTTTTTTTGCAACATGACCAAAATCAAATAGGGTTGATGTGAAATCTGCAATATTCATATATCTCATATCTCTATAAAGTAAACCTCTTTGTTCATCACGTTCCATTGCTTTACTGACAAAGAAAGATCCAGAGCCATCCGGCATGAAAGTATTAAATTTTATTGGTTTATTGTACCTATCCATAATAAGACGATAACCTTCAATCTGAGATTCATTCTTTCCAACAACAATAAAGTTTAAAACTTCATATGGATTAACAAAAAGTTCTTTTGAAAGATCTAAAATTTTATCAGCAAGTTCTTTTGGTTTTAAATCTTTATCTGAACTTAATTCTTCTGCAACCATAAATATTTTATCACCGGGACCAGTACCTAATAAAAAATTATTTCCAATTGGAAATATTTTTTGATAACCAGAAGTAGACTCTCTACCATCAGAACCTAAACCATCCGCCATTACAACACCAATACTTTGATTTGATTTAGTTTCATTTGGAAATAAAGGTAACTTATCAAAAGGTGTACCATTAGTAAAGTAAGCCATTATGTTTGTCATAAATTACAATGAAGAACATTCTTTTATAAATTTTTCCTGAAAAGTAACAACAAATAATTTGTTCTTTGTAAATAAGTTATTTTGAATATATTCTCAAACTTCTAAGTATTTAAATAATTCAACGTATTTCTACTATTTATGACCAGTGATTCTTCAATTGACGAAATTGTAACTTTAGTCGGTAAAGTAGTAATGGTTTTAAACGAATCAGAACTTTATGTCGGAAAACTAGAAAACATGAACCCTTTGACATTACAAGCACCATATTTATTGATCAAAAAAGAAACAGATAAAATGGCTATAGTTCCGCATACAAAAAATTCTGTTACTTTAGAAGGAAGAATGGATTTATATAATGAAGGTGCTCTTGGAAAAAAAATGAGGTTTTTATGTTATTCTCCAAGAGATGAAAGTGTTCTAAAAAAGATGATTGATGCGGTTTATGATTAAACCCATTTAGTGGCAATTGTTCCCGGGCCTCTTCTCCCAACAATCGGACCATCATCATAAACCAGATTTGCTGCGGCCATGTTCTCTCTGATGATTCTTGCGCAGGAATAAGTAGCGATGATAGCTGAATCTTTCATTACTCTAAACATTTCTTTGAACAAATCTATTTCCCACATTTCCGGTTGAGCTTTTGGAGAAAAAGGATCATAAAAAACAGCATCGAAATACTTTTCAGGTAAGTTTTTTGCAGCTTTCTTAGCATCCTCAACAAATAAAGTGATTTTGATATTATTATTCTCATAAACATATTTCTTATTTTCTTTAATCTCATTACTTTCAACCAATTCTCTGTACAAAGTATAAGATTTTATTGGCGGTTTAACTTCTTTAATTTTGTTAATTATCTCTGGATCATTTTCTACAGCAACAATTTCAATTTTACAATCAGGATTTTCTTCTAAAGCAACATCAATCGCCATTGCAGAATTATAGCCAATGCCGAAAAACATATCCAAGATTCTTACTGTTCCCGTTTTAGCAAGTTCTTTAATTTTACAAGGGATAGAATATTTCTTCAACGCTTCTTCAACGGCTCCAGTTTGCGAATGGTACGTTTGTTGTACTTCTGCGTTTAGAAACGTTTCTGTATTGTCCAATGTGAGGAATTTGCTGAGTTTCATTAATTAGTTGATAATAGTGTTGCTATAAATAGTTTTTGTCTCAACTAAGAACAATTAGTTATTCACTACATAATAATAGTAAATAAGCGAAACATTTATAAATAGATTATGATAAAAATATAATGAATAGTGGGGTAATTAAAAATGAACAAGTTCCACCTAAAAGTGTAGGTTTTTTTTATATTAAGTAAGTCGGTTTCGAGGTGTTTAAAATTGACTTATCAAAAATATGAAATCCACAATAGAGAAAGCATTAGCAGATCGTCTAAATTCAGGTAGAATAGATAGAGAAACCTACGATAATCTGCTTGGTTATTTTAGACACCAAAATAAAAATAATCTTGCTAAGGGCGCTGCAAAGGTTTATGAGTTAAGGTATGGTGAAGACAAAAACCTTTCTAATTATGTTAGTTTAGCAATAGAACATGGAGATTGGGCTAATGAAAAAGATATTAAAAAAGCTAGTGAAAGCTTAGATAAAATTCTAGAAGCTGCAAGTAAAAAAGGAAACAAAGATTATTTTGCTTTAGCTGAAGATTTAAATAATCCTGAACATGCAGATTTATATGCCACATTTATTCTTAACATTCCGGAAGTAAGAAATCAAGTAAAAGCTGAAGTTGGTACCTACGAAAATCTTTATCGGGTAACAAGCGGTATTCTTAGGAATAGAAATGGAGATGATGATGAAGAAGAAGAAAAGAAAAAGCCTAAATATCGAAGAGAAAGAAAGGAGAGCGAGAAACCTACTGAGGATTTAGAACCAAATAAACTTTATCTAGACATTCTAAAATTATTGCCAGATGACCATTTCTCAGATTTAAAAGAAACACCAGACAAATTATCATCTCAACAAAAAGAAGAACACGAAGATAAGGTAAGATTATATTCTGTCCTTAAAGAAAAAGCAAAGCGGGATAGTTTTAAACTTTTCAAAAATGATGAACCGCATGAAGCAATCAGTAATTTAGAAAATTTTGTAAACAAACAAACAAATAGTAACATTCATTATTTATACGAGGATCAATTAGAAATTTTTAGAGGTTACATTGATTTTCAAGAGAAATTATTAAATGAAGAATATATTAATCCAGATTTTGAAAATCCAGCTACTGGAGAAAAAAATGTTTTACCATCATTTCACCAGTTGGTTGCTATTTATCACAACTTAGAAGAAAAACGGTTTGGTATTTTTGATGATTGTGGTACTGGAAAAACTGCAATTGCTGCTCTTCTTAAGCCTTTAATTATTGATAAAAGAGAGAAAGAAGGAAAGACAGTTCACGGTAGAACTTTAGTCATCGGCCCTAAAGCTAGTTCTAAAGCTTGGAATGATGGATTAGAAGGAGAATTAAAGAAAAGATATTTTTCTCAAAAGCAAAAAGTTGCTTGGATAAATGGTAAGAAAGATAATGAATTTTTGGAAGAACTTAAAGAATCAGATTTCATGTTTGTTAATTATGAACAATTATTAACTGACTTTTGTCTTGATGGAGAAAAAAAGAAAGTTTATGAAGTCTTAATGGAATTAGGTTATGACCATTTAATTATTGACGAAGTTCAAGAAGCTAAGAACCATCAGACGAGTACTAAAAATGGAAAAATAACAGAAAGTCTTGCAGTCCGTATATTAGCTACAGATTCAAAATGCGAACATTTAAGTTTATTATCTGGAACTCCAATGCCTGATAACTTGAATGATTATGCCAACATTTTCTTCATGCTCAAACCAGATTATTTTATTGAAAAAACTGTCATTGATGGTAAACAAATAAAACAATTAAAATTTGATGACATTAAAGATAGATTTAAAGAAATCTATGAAGGCGATCCACGAGCATTATATACATTTGTTAGACAGAACACAATCAGAAGAACTAGTGAAGAAGTAAGTGATTTGCCTGGACACAAAATAATTGAAGATGATATTGAATTAACGCCAGTACAGGAAAAGATTATTAAACATATTTTTAAACAAGGTAAACCTGATTGGATTAGTCAAGTCAGGTATGCCCTTTTAGATCCGCGTTTAGTTTCTCCAGAAATTCTTCAAGAGATGGATTTAATAGGAAAAGTTACTAGAGAAGATTCAGCAAAATATAATAGATTGGAAGAACTTTTATCTGCTAGTGATGGGCCTCTTGCTAATAACGAAAAAGTAGTTATTTTCTCTAGCATGTATAAGAATGGAGTAACAAGAAATGCAAAGAATCTAAAAGAAGAATATGCACGGTTAGGATTATCTGAAGAATTTAAAAAATTAGATATTAAAGATATTAAAGAAGAATTAGAAACCAATTTACAACAAAAGTTTAAACGTCAAGTTAAGTTCACTACGATTGATGGCGATACAAGTTGTTATGAACGTGAACAAGCCGTTGATCAATTGAATAATGGATTAGATGGCATTATTTGTACCACAAAGTCTGGAGGAGTCTCAATGAATTTCTCCGCTGCCACCACTGCTATCTTCTTAGATCAGGATTATAGTCCAGCAACTACAGAACAAGCAATTGCAAGGATAGTTCGAAGAGGACAAAAAAGTGAAACAAAAATATATTTTTTATATGGAAAAGATTCAATTGATCATGATATAAAAAAATTAGTTGAAAACAAACAAACAAATATCCAGATTGCTTTAGATGGAATTGATTTGCTTGATAAAGAGAAGGACATTATTTGGGGTAATAATACAGACCGAATTAAAGATTTATATTTAAAAAGAAAGGGAGGATTGTCCATTGATTTATCAGATCATTTGATTGATGACATTAATTCGTTCCAAACTAAATTGGTCAGAAAGAAGAAAGGCACTTCACAACCTATAATTCAACAAGACATTTACGAAGAAACTGTTGCTCAAGAAATAAGGAAAAAAATAGCTAGCGACCCAAATTGTTGGCATGATCAAGAATTCGTGCAAAAATATTTTGACCATTTCAAAAATTTAGGTCCTTACTTATTAGCTCGAGCAAAAGTAACTGATATAATTAGAAGAAGTTTAAATGAACAAATTGAATTTCCTAAATTATTATTAGCTGACGCTGCAGGTCATGGAGTTTTATATTCCGCTTTCCAAGAATTAGATGAATTAGTTGGAAATAATGGTTTTGAAATGCCCCTAATTGTTGACCGAGATTTTTCTCAACCAATGTATGACTTGAGTTTAAACCCCCACAAGTATTTAGCAGACATGTGTGGCCAACCAGGAATTTTTGATCAAACTTTCTTTGAAGAGTTTGGTAAATTTGATTTTATTGATAACTCATCTATCTCTTTATTGCCTAACAAAAACAGAATAAGAGATTACGTTTTAGAAAGCAACAGAATTTTAGAACTTGGAGGTCATTTTCAATTAGGCGTTCGTAGTTTACGGTTTGATGAAAACTTTTTTGAAGGGATGAAAAGATCTGGATTTGAACCGATTGTAAAATCTGTTCGACACAACATCTCAAATGAATTATTTAAATTCCTAAAAAAACAATTTGGTCAACATTATGCAGGAGCATATCAGTCTAAATTGAACAATACTAATTTTTCACTTTTCCAGAAAGTTGATGAAGTTCATGCAGTTGAAGATAAGTATTTTAGATTGATGAATCCCGATCATATTGAAGAAGAAGAAGTTTCTAAAGAACCTGTTAAAGTAGAAAAAACTATGAGTAAAGGGGGCAATTTTTATGTTTACAGTAAACCTATGAAAGGAAAGAAAGTATGGTACGTTAAAGGTACAATAGATCAACAGGATGTAATTAGGGCTTTGGTCGAAGAACATGGAGTAATGGCAATTCCTGAAAATATTTTAAAAGAAAATAATTTGTCTAGGAGCCGAAAAAGATGAGTGAAAAGAAATCTAAAAGAGATTGGAAGAACATGTCAAATGATAAACTAAAAGAATATTGTAATGATAATTATGCTGGAATGAGTAGAAATGAAGTTCAAAAAATAGATGGTAGCTTTTATCAGGTAATAGGAAATAGAGGATTGTTAAATGAATTAATAGAAAGTAAAATCAAACCTCGAAGAGAGTGGAAGAGTATGTCAAATGATGAACTAAAAGAATATTATCATGAAAATTATGCTGGAATGAGTAGAAGTGAAGTTGCAAAAGCCGACAGTAGTTTTTATATGATTGTGATAGAAAAAAAATTATTTGATGAAGGATTAACTGAAAGTAAACATAGAGATTGGCAAAGCAAATCTGATGAAGAACTTAAACAACATTATCATGATAATTATTCTGGAATGAATAGAAGTGAAGTTCAAAAAATAGATGGTAGTTTTTATCAAGTAATAGGAAATAGAGGGTTATTAGATGAATTAATAGAAAGAAAATTAATAGACTGGGAAGGTATGTCAGATGAAAAACTTGAAGAGCATTGTCAAGAAAACTATTCTGGGATGAGTAGAAGTGAAGTTCAAAGAGAATGCAAAGGCTTCTATAATATAATTCTTAAGAGAGAGATAGCAGATAAATTAATCCCACCAACAAGGAAACCGAATGGTTATTATCAAGATATTGATAATATTCAAATTGAATTGGAAATAATTATTAAACAGTTAGATGGAAAATTTCCAAGAGTAAAAGATATTAAGAAAATAAGTACAGGGTTGCTAACGGGGATATATGATTATCATGGTTCCCTTACCACAGTAAAAATCCAGCTAGGTTACGCTGATAAAGAAATGGAAGTTCTTAAAGAAATTCTAGAGGAGCTGGGAGATGAGTAAGAGAAGAAGTTTCAAAGGCTGGGAATTACAAGATTTCCAAAAGTATTGTAATGATAATTATGCTGGGATGAGTAGAGATGAAATTCAAAAAGCAGACTATGGTTTTTTTATGATCATCTATAAAAGAGGATTACAAGACAAAATATTACCAGAGAAAAAAAGAAAACCAAATGATCACTGGAAAGATATTAACAATGTTCAAAGAGGATTAAATATAATTATTGAAGAATTAGGAAGATTCCCAATAACAACAACAGAAATAGAAACAAGAAATCCCGGATTATATGGTGGAATACATAAATATCATGGTGGAATAAGAAAAATAAGAGAATTATATGGTGAAAAGGAACTTAGAAAACCAGACGGTTACTGGAAAGATATTGAGAATGTTCAAAAAGAACTAGAACCAATAATTGAAGAATTAGGAAGATTTCCAACAACAACAGAAATAGAAACAAGAGATTCTAGGTTATATCGTGGAATACATAGATATCATGGGGGAATAAGAGAAGTAAGAAAATTTTATGGGGAAGTTGACCCCACAAAACCAAAGGATCATTGGAAAGATATTAACAATGTTCAAAAAGGATTAGAACCAATCATTGAAGAATTAGGGAGATTCCCAACAACAACAGAAATAGAAACAAGAAATTCTGGATTATGTGCTGGAATCCAAATATGTCATGGTGGAATAAGAGAAGTGAGAAAATTATATGGTGAAATTAATCATAATAAACCAGATGGTCATTGGAAAGACATTAACAATGTTCAAAAAGAACTAGAACCAATCATTGAAGAATTAGGAAGATTTCCAACAACAACAGAAATACGAAAAAGAGATTCTGGGTTATGTTATGGAATAGAAGAATATCATGGTGGAATAAGAGAAGTGAGAAAATTATATGGGGAAGTTGATCCTCAAAAACCTAGTGGTTACTGGAAAAATACTGAGAATGTTCAGAAAGGACTAGAACCAATTATTGAAGAATTAGGAAGATTTCCAAAAGCAACAGAAATTAGAAAAAGAGATTCTGGGTTATATGCTGGAATACAAAAATATCATGGCAATCTTACTCAAGTAAAAATTCAGCTAGGTTACGCAGATAAAGAAATGGAAGTTCTTAAAGAGGTCTTAGAGGAGTTGGGAGATGCGTAAGAGAAGAAGTTTCAAAGGCTGGGAATTACAAGATTTCCAAAAGTATTGTAATGATAATTATGCTGGGATGAGTAGAAGTGAAGTTGCAGACATAGATCCTGGTTTTTATAAAAAAGTTCTAAAAGAAGGATTTACTGATGAAGTGTTACTAAAAAGTAAACAAAGAAGTTTCAAAGGCTGGGAGTTACAGGATTTTAAAGATTTATATGAGAATAATTATGCTGGAATGAGTAGAAATGAAATTGCAGACATAGATCCTGGTTTCTATGGTAAAATTGGAAAAGAAGGGTTTATTAATGAAGTATTACCAGAAAGTATAAAGAAACCTAATGGTTACTGGAAAAATATTAGTAATGTTCAAAGTGGATTAGAACCAATTATTGAAGAATTAGGAAGATTCCCAACAACAGATGAAATTAATAAAAGAAATAGTGGATTAATGAATGCAATAAAAAGACATCATGGTAATCTCACTAAAGTAAGAGTTAAATTAGGTTATGAAAAAACAAACTATGAAGACATTAACAATGTTCAAAATGGATTAGAACCAATTATTGAAGAATTGGGAAGATTTCCAACACGTAGTGAAATTAGAAAAAGAAATAAAAGACTATTTAGTGGAATAAGCAATTACCAAGGTGGCTTAATTAAAGTAAAAATCCAATTAGGTTACGCAGATAAAGAAATGGAAGTTCTTAAAGAAATTCTAGAGGAATTGAGAGATGAGTAAAAGAAGAAGTTGGAAAGACTTGACTGTAGAAGATTTTCAGAAGTTTTACAATGATAATTATTCTGGAATGAGTAGAAGTGAAGTTGCAGAAGTGGATTCTAGTTTTTATAGTACAATTAAAAAAAAAAGATTATTAAATGAAGTATTTCCACCAAATAAGGGACATAAATTCACAAGTTGGCAAATTGAAGACTTTCAAAAATTTTATCAAGAAAATCATTTGGGAATGAGTAGAACCGAAGTTGCAAAAACAAATAGAAGTTTTTATAGGGCAATTGAAACCAGAAGATTACAAGATAAAGTATTTCCACCAAACCAACAACATAAATTTGTAAGTTGGCAAGTTGAAGACTTCCAAGAATATTACCAACAAAACCATTCTAATAGGAGTAGAAGTGAAGTTCAAAAAGTGGATAAAAATTTCTATAAAGCAATGATAAGGAGACAAATACTGAATAAAGTCTTTCCAAAAAGTAAAAGAAAACCAAAAAGTCATTGGGGAAAAATTGATAATGTCCAATTAGAATTAGACACAATTATTGAAGAATTAGGGAGATTCCCAAAAGCAGGAGAGATTAAAGAAATAAATAATTCACTATGTACTGTGATATATAAATACCACGGTTCCCTTACTCAAGTAAAAATCCAGCTTGGTTACGCAGATAAAGAAATGGCTGTTCTTAAAGAAATTCTAGAGGAGCTGGGAGATGAGTAAGAGAAGAAGTTTCAAAGGCTGGGAATTACAAGATTTCCAAAAGTATTGTAATGATAATTATGCTGGGATGAGTAGAAGTGAAGTTCAAAGAGCAGATCCTGGTTTCTATCAAATAGTTAGAAATAAAGGGTTTACTGATGAAGTATTGCCAAAAAGTAAACTAAGGGATTTTACTGGTTGGGAATTACAAGATTATAAGGATCACACGAATGATAATTATGCTGGAATGAGTAGAAGTGAAATAAGATATATAGATAGAATTTTCTATGGAAAAATTAGAAGAGAAGGATTTATTGATGAAGTATTACCAGAAAGTAAAAAAATGAATTATACTGATTGGAGATTACAGGATTATAAAGATTACGTAAATAATAATTATGCTGGAATGAGTAGAACCGAAATTGAAAAAGCAAACTCTGGTCTCTATAAGAAAATTGGAAGAGAAGGATTTACTGATGAAGTATTGCCAAAAAGTAAACTAAGGGATTTTACTGGTTGGGGATTACAGGATTATAAAGATTACATGAATGATAATTATGCTGGGATGAGTAGAACCGAAATTGCAGATATAGATAGAATTTTCTATGGAAAAATTAGAAGAGAAGGATTTATTGATGAAGTATTACCAGAAAGTAAAAAAAGGAATTTTACTGGTTGGGAATTACAAGATTATAAAGATCACATGAATGATAATTATGCTGGAATGAGTAGAAGTGAAATTGGAAAAGCAGATCCTGGTTTTTATAGAAAAGTTAGAAAAAAAGGATTTACTGATGAAGTATTACCAGGGAGTAAAAAAAAACCAAATGATTACTGGAAAGACACTGAGAATGTTCAGAAAGGACTAGAACCAATAATTGAAGAACTTGGAAGATTCCCAACATGGAGTGAAATCGATAAAAGAAATAGTACATTAAATGTTAGTATAAATAAATACCACGGCAGTCTCACTCAAGTAAGAATTAAACTAGGTTACGCAGAGAAAGAGATGGAAGTTCTTAAAGAAATCTTAGAGGAATTGGGAAATGCGTAAGAGAAGAAGTTTCAAAGGTTGGAGATTACAGGACTATGTTGATTTCTATGAAAGTAATTATGCTGGAATGAGTAGAAGTGAAGTTAAAAAAGTAGATTCTGGTTTCTATACTAAAGTTAGAAAAGAAGGATTTGTTGATGAAGTATTGCCAGAAAGAAAACTAAAAGATTTTACTGGTTGGAAATTACAGGATTATAAAGATTACATGAATGATAATTATGCTGAGATGAGTAGAAGTGAAGTTCAAGAAGCAGATAAAAGTTTCTATGGGAAAATTAGAAGAGAAGGATTTGCTGATGAAGTATTGCCAGAAAGTAAGCGAAGAAGTTTCAAAGGCTGGACAGTAGAAGATTTTCAAAAGTTTTGTAATGATAATTATTCTGGGATGAGTAAAAGTGAAGTTGAAAAAGCAGATGGAGGGTTCTATAATATAATTAGAAAAGAAGGGTTTATTGACGAAGTATTACCAGAAAGTAAACGAAGGGATTTTACTGGTTGGGAATTAAAAGACTATGTTGATTTCTATGAAAGCAATTATGCTGGAATGAGTAGAAGTGAAGTTAATAAAGCAGATGGGGGTTTCTATAATAAAATTAGAAAAGAAGGGTTTATTGATGAGGTGTTACCCAAAAATAAAAAAAGAAGTTTCAAAGGCTGGGAATTACAAGATTTTAAGGATTACATGAATAATAATTATTCTGGAATGAGTAGGAAGGAAGTTCAAAAAGCAGATTCTGGTTTCTATGAAAAAGTTAGAAAAGAAGGGTTTATTGATGAAGTATTTCCAAAAAGTAAATTTGGTTATTACAGAGATATTAACAATGTCCAAAAAGAGTTAGAATTGATAATTGAAAAATTAGATGGAAAATTTCCAAGAGTAAAAGATATTAAAGAAATAAGTACCGGATTGCTAACTGGGATATATGATTACCACGGCTCTCTTACTCAAGTAAAAATCCAGCTTGGTTACGCTGATAAAGAAATGGCAGTTCTGAAAGAAATCTTAGAGGAGTTGGGAGAAAGTTAGTTTCATTATTCTTTAAACCGTTCATCAACTTTCTTAATTTTCTTTTGCAAAGCTTCTTCAATATCAACGCCCATATTTTCAGCTAAATTGCAAGTAGTTAAAATGACATCAGCAAATTCTTCCTGCAAATTATCCATATCTTTTTTTTCTAACTTTTCTTTTCTCTGTAATCCTGAATGAGCAAGTACATCGTCACATAATTCTCCCAGTTCTTCCATGATCTTTATAGTGATTGGCATGTTTAACTTTCTAGGATCGTCGAATTTATAATAGCTTTCTAACTTCTTATGCATTCGTTTCGAAAAATCTTTTAGTTCTTGTATTTCCATAGTTACTTAGAAAAGGAGTTGCTATAAATAGTTTTCCTAGAAAATTTTATATAAATTAAAAACTCTGAACTTAAATATGGGGGATTTATTCAAAAAAACACGAAGAGCTATCTATTCTCTAATGTTTATGGCATCAGTAACTTTAGCAGCACAAGAGATTCCAGAATACTTTAAAGAACCACAACCACCAATTCCACCAGCGCCAGTTGAGTTTATTGGACCTAATTATTGTACTCCTGGATTAGAAGCTGATGAATATGATATTGGAATGGAAGATACAACTTATCGTTTAATTGTAACCTATAATTTAGAAATGGAAGACATTGAAAAATATAATTCTAATTTAAAAGATATAAATTCTATTACTGCGGGAGGAACAATTTGTCTGCCTCCAGGTACTTTAGAAAGTAAATTGTAATTTTTCTAAGTAATCTTTATAAAAAATAGTTTATCTGAAGTAAATATGATTGAAAAAATACTATCTGGGATTGGAATTGCTTACATGGGATTATCATTAACAGCTTGTACTCCGGAAAGACATCACCAACAGATTTATGGTAATGAAAGAGCAGCATTAAACACACCGATAAAGATGTACGAAATCCAAGAGGGAGATACGTTTAATGAACTTGCTAAAATTAATGGAGTAACAGCAGCAGAATTACATCGAGTTAATCCTAACTTGGAAGATAGAAGCCATATTGAAGTTGGTGCAATTATTTATATTCCTTTTAAAGAAAGAGTGGTTAAAACTTCTTCCAGGTAAACAGGATACTCATCCTCAGCCTACTTAGATCATTCCATAAAGGAATTACTCCAGGATTCGTCATTGGATCTTGAGTCTGTTCATCTAAAAAGATGCGGACCTGGGAGGACTTTCAACCGTTCTTTCACTGGTTTTTGCGTGGGGGTAAGCAACGTTAGTTGCGCATCCCGCACCTCGCTCCCAGTTGGTTCTTAGAAAATCAAAGATTTTCTGGAACCCCCAGAAACGTTTCACGTTTCTAGTGGGCGAAAGAACTGTGTTTGAACCCCCGATCTATTCCTTACTACTAAATTTCAATAGGAGGGAATCGCCTTTTCTGGTCAATCATGATATCCAGCTAGGCCACAGGTCCGTATTAGAAGAAAATACGTGGATTCTTTTTATAGTTTTCTTAATTAATCAAGAATTCATAATTTTGAGAGGAACTATTATTTCGATAATTTAATCCTCTCTGAAGCGTATTCTCAAAAGATTCAAGTCTAGAAACCAAGTTTTGTCTTTCTTGCCATCTTTTAATTAAATCTCTAGGAATAGTAACACTAAGTCCTTGACTTAAAGCATGGTAAGTGACTTCAGCAACACAATGATCTTCCCAAACCCCATAAATCTGAATTTTTTTATGACCTTGAGCAGTTAAGTTAGAAATGTAATCACCAACCCCACCTTGATAAAAAACATCTCCAAAACAAGTAGCATTATCTTTTTCAATTGCAGAATTTATTTTAGCTATAAATTCTCTATCTAAATAATGAGACGGAGTTATTAATAATTTTTCTTTCATCCCCATAACTATTGATTCTATCATTTTAAGTTCAGAATTAGAGTTTGTTTTTATAGTTTTCTTAAAGAAAGTTTATTCTAACGTAAATGTTATATTTAAAAATAAAAAAAATTATAATTTATAGCAAGGTAAAACTGTTGCCATCAAGCCGACTTTAAAAGAAGTAAGATTATCTTCTGAAGCCCTAACGTAAAACCCAGCAAATTTTCCATCAAACATATAAGGATTAACATTGTAAATCAATTTTTTCCGATGAAATTTTTCTGTCCGAGGATCAAAAATCTCTATCTCTTTAGCAGGAAGATCAATTTTTTCTTGGACAATATAATCTTTTCCTAAAGCATTCTGAGCAATTTTCTTCCATTTGTCTTTAGTTATATCTGCACCAATATAAACCCCAACACTAGAATAAGAGTTTGATGCTTTAATAACTAATTCGTTCTGATTTTCCAACAATTCATTTAATAAAATAACAGAATTTTCTGGAGAAGAAAGACTTCTTGCTGCAGGGATATACTTTCTTACTAATTCCAAATCATCAACTAAATTTTCAGGAAACATATGTTGATATTGTGGATCTGAAAATACTACCAACGTTTTTTTAGAACTTGCTTTTTTTGAACTAAATGGATTAATGATTGCAGTCTTACTATCATTTAATCTTCTGGCAAAGTCAAACCCCTGTTCCATTTTTGTGAGTAAACTATCAGACACAATTCTTCGATAAATCAAATCAATACTTTTTCCATTCAGAGTAGCATAACCATCTTTGAAACTTATTGCTTGTGGCGGCACAATTTCACAATTTAAACCAGCTTGGCGAGCGTAATTAATAAAGACGTCAAATTCGCCTTTAATTCTAGTGATATCATCAGCCCATTCCATAAGAACGATGTTCGGCTTTTCTTTAGGATCATGATGACCTTTAGCTTTCACCTGTTCTTGATAACTGTTAAGGAGAGTTTCTAAAATATTATCCAATCTATTTTCTGCTTGTCCTGTTCCAACAATGTTTGAAAAACATTTTTTAAAAATAGTTTCTAAATGATAACTTTCTTCACTTCCGCCAGGAGATTCACAATTCGCTTCCACTATCTTTAATCCATTATTTGCTAGAAAAATGTCCAACCTAGCCAAAACAACATTTGTGAGGTAATCTGGACACTCTTTAAGGAAAGAATCAGTTTGAGGATTATGACCAATTAAGTCTACAAATGACAAATAATCTTTTGTAACATGTTCCATCAATCGATGATAAGATTGAGCAATAACATTAACTTCATCAATTAACTCTTGATTATAAAAGAAAGGAGTTAATGGCACTTTAGCAACTCTTTTACCTAAAGGGTCAAGGACTGAATCGTGCGCTTTCAAATACTCATTAAATAGGTTTTCATTCATTATAAAACCTGTTTTTGGGATATTTCTAAATTTTTATTCAAATCGTATTCTACCGGGTTTGCAATTAAGCCTATTTTCATTTTGTATTATCTCCACTATCAGAATCTCTTTCTATGTTTACTTCCGAATAACGTTTATTTATAAAGTTTATGTTAAGAAAATATAGAAATGAATATAAACATTAACGGTTCATACAAATAAATAAACATTATTAAAGATTTAAAAAAAGTATTTACAACGGAAAAAGAAAAATGGAACATAAAAAACAGAAAATAATAACTCTTGGAGGCATAAAATTTCTTGCAATTAATCTTTCTGAGCCGCTTAGAGAAGATGTCGAAGTTTTTCCTGGTGACCCTAAACCCGTAAAAAAAGTTTTTTCGGATATTGATAAAACAGGTTATGAACATTATGTTTATAGCGTTAGTGATCATAATTTTCACCCACATGGTGACGCACCCAGCCATCAAAACAGAGGAATGAAATCATACGAAGGTTTTGACATGAATTACTTTTTTAATCCGGCATGTATAATAGATATCTCGGATTCTTCTGAAGCTGAAGAACATGAAGGAATAAAATATTTAGTTCAGGTTACAAAAAAACATTTAAGCACATATTCTGAGATCATTTCAAAAAAAAATGCAGTGATCATCAGAACTGGATATGATAGATGGTTAGAAGCCAATAAAAAACATAATATTAATAAGACACCATATCTTTCAAAAGAAGCGGGTGAGTTTTTGGCAGGATTTAAAAATATTAAAGTTATTGGAATAGATTCTCTTACTGTTGATGCACCAGAATGCCATGATGTTCACCAACTGTTTAAAGAAAAATTGATTGTTGAATCATTAGTCAATCTTTATAATATCCCTGAAGAATCAAAAAATAATTTTGATTTACAAACAAGTACTATTGCTATTGTCGGTGCAAGTGGTGGACCAGTTACAGCATTTGCATTTATTAGGGCTGAAAAAGAGGATTAAAATGGAAAGGAAAAAAACAATTGCTATTATAGGACTTGGGAAAATGGGTTTTCGGATTTCAGAAAACTTACTTGATAAAGAATGGAAACTTATTGCTTATGATTTAGATAAAGAGATAAGGGATAGAATTAGTGAAAAAGGTGCTTTTACTGTTGATTCTTTAATTGAAGTTATCTCACATCTTCAATCTCCAAGAATTATTATTCTTTCAGTTCCTGCTGGAAAAGTTATTGATGAAATTATTGAAACGTTATTACCTAGTTTATCAAAAGGTGATATAATTATTGATTCTGGCAATACATTCTTTCGGGACTCTCAAAAGCGAGCAGATGATCTTAAAAATAAAGGCCTCCATTTCATGGATGTTGGAATGAGTGGTGGAGTGAGTGGTGCAAGACACGGTGCCTGCCTTATGATTGGCGGAGAATTTGAAGTGTTTAAGAAAAATGAAGAACTATTTGAAAATTTATCCAAAAATGGTTCATATAAATATTTGGGAAAATCTGGATCAGGACATCTTGTAAAAGGTTATCATAATCTTGTGGAGTATGGGTTTCTCCAAGCACTTGCAGAAGGTTTAGAGTGTATAAATGGAATATCTGAAAAAAACGAATTAAATATTAATCTTGCAGATGTATGCAAAATATGGGATAAAGGTAGCATTGTAGAATCCAGAATTATTTCTGACGCTGTTCAAGCATTTAATATTAATCCGGGACTTGAAAAAATAAGTGGTTCTATTTATGGTCAAACACAGATTGAAATGGAAAATCTTGTAAAAACAGGTATAGAACTTAATATCAAAGTGCCTTCCTGTGATGCTGCTTTACAAGCAAGACTCAGTTCACAATTAAATCCAACATTTACGGGTAAAATAATTAATGCTATCAGAAATGTTTTTGGTGGCCATCAAGAATGGAAAAAGCAGTAATCGGATTAGATATAGGGACTTCATCAATAAAAGCTGTTTTATTTAACAAAGAAAAAAGAATTATTTCATTAAAGAAAATTAAATTTAATTTGATTGATAATAATTCTAGATTGGATATGTTGTTTGATAAAGTTAAAAATATTTTAATAGAACTCAAAAATGATAATCCAAATATTGAAATAAATGCAATCGGTATTAGTACAATTTTTCCTAGTTTGATTCCAGTTGATATTAATGGAAATGCTTTAACAAGTCTACTTGGTTGGAATAATAATCTTGCGCATTCTATTATAACTGAATTTAAAAGAAATAATAAAGAGGTTCTTGAATTATGTTATAAAACTGGTTGCCCAATACATGAATCATATTCAATATGGAAAATGTTATGGCTTAAAAAAAACAATCCAATTATTTTTAATAAAACATACAAGTTTATCTCGTTATCAGAATATATAATCTATAAATTAACAGGCAAATTTATAGTTTCTTATCCGATTGCTTCTACAACAGGTTTGTTTAATATCCATAACTTTGATTGGGACCATTCTATTTTGGGGATGATTGGAATTTCAAGTGAACAATTATCAAGTTGTAAAGATATCTTTCATTCTGAAAAAATAAAAGATGAAATTGCAATTGAGATTGGACTGAATAATCAATTAAAGATAATCATTGGAGCTGGTGATGGAATGTTGTGTCATGTTGGGTGTGGGGGTACAAAAAAATCCATGATGAGTTCAACACTTGGCACTAGTGGAGCATTGAGATTTTTGTCTGATAAAAAAACGAATAATCCACTAATATGGTGCCATCCGTTATTTGACAATAAGTTCATTTGTGGAGTTGCAATAAATGCTGGTGGAATTACAACCAATTGGTTCATTAATAATTTTACTAAAAAAAATGAAAAAGAACTTCTTGAAGAATTAGGTGATATGGAAATAAATAGTGACATTGATGGACCTATCTTTTTACCATTTTTAAACGGAGAACGAGGACCAAACTATAACCAAAATATGAATGCTTCAATGGTTGGTTTAAAATCGTCTGATGATGAAGTTTCAATATACAGGTCTATTATTGAGGGGATATTTTTTAATTTATATCAAGGTTATGAAAAGATTGTTGAAGAAAATGGAAAACCATTACAAATCATAGCTAGTGGGGGATATACTAAGTCAGATTACAAACTTCAGATGCAAGCTGATATTTTTAATGAGAAGATAATTGTTCCCGAGATAGTTGAATCAACTGCTGTTGGAACCGCAATAATTGCATTAAAATCAATTGAAGAATTGTCAAACATTTCAGAGGTTAATCCTAAAATAAAAAAAGTATTTTATCCAAATAAAGAGAGACATAATAAATTTAAAGTAAGATATGAGATCTTCAAGAAATTTTATGAAAAGTCATCTGGAAAGATAAATTAATAAAAACAATTAGAAAAGTTTGGTCTTAAGAAACAGTTTCTTCTCTTACTTTATGATACTCTTCCATAAATTCTTTGGCAATATCTTTATCAGTAATAATCAAAATATTCTCATCGTTTCTCGTATCGCCGCCGCCAGTAGGGTTCATGCTACCAGTTACAACCGTTTCTTTGTCGATGATGAAAGTCTTGTGATGCATGTTTTGTTTGTTGCCATCTTTGACAACATCGATGTCTTGATATTTTAAGAGGTCATAGACAGAATACTTAGTAACTTGTCTCGCTTCCATTACTCCTTCAATGGTAATATCTTCCAGGCTCTTTAACAAAATTATATTTCCTATGCCCTCATTCGTAAACGAGAAGGTCATAAAATGAATAGATTCTTTGGCTTTCTTCAATTCATCTTTAACTTTCTCTGCACATTGATCTTCCGGGCAGAAATAATTCTTAATAGTAATTCCATCGAGATTAATCATTGGATTCAAAACGGGATCGCCTTTCTTGAAAACGCCATTCCACATCTCTTGAAATTCTGCTTCATAATTTGTTGCAAGAACTTTCGATTCGATGAATAATAAATTGTTATTGTTTTTAGTTGCTCCGTTATTGGTTGGGTTCATACTTCCTGATGAAATCTTCTTGCCATCGATAATACAAAATTTATTATGCATCAAGCCCCAAGCATCAACCTTAACAAAATCATGATCAAACTCATACAAATAATCTTTATCAGTAATCACTTTTACCTCAATCTCTTTTTCTTTCTCCAGAAGTTTATCTCTAACTTTATCTAAATCTACTTCAAAGAAAGCGCAATGAACAAACTCTTCTGCAGAATCAATAAAATCAACTAAAGCAGTTTCACAATCTTCTTGTGGACAGAAATAAACTTCAATGTTGCCAGAATCTTGAATTTGAGTTTCTGTAACAGAAGCAACTGTTAATGAATCTGTGAATGAACAAGAAGTTAAGAATATTGTTATTAGAATTAAAAGGATTATTCTTTTCATTTTTGATAATAACCCATTCCTGCTGGAGGAAGAATTCCTGCTTGCATATAACCTTCCATTGAGGTTGGCTGATGTTCCAATGCTGCCTTAAAAATCAAATAAGATCTTAAACTTAAATGGTCAGAAGCGCCCAACATTTCTTTAGGTGCAAGAGGTTCTTTTCTAAAATTTTGTCTCTCTTGTGCTGGTGTCAAATGAAACTCTTCAACTTTTTTTGTTAGGTCTGCCATTTTTCATTATACATAAAATTCTTTCATATCAACTTCTGGCACAGGAATGCCCGCAGCATAAAAATCATTTGGATGGCTTGCACCTTTTAAAGTTGCTTCCATTAATCTTTTACTTAAAAGACTCTTTGGATCTCTAAACGGACCAAGAATCTCTGTTAGAGTTAGTTCTTTAGGAATATCTCTATACAAATCATCTCTTTCTACATAAGTTAATTTAAAATCTTTAGTTGTCATTTTATTTATTAATATTAATTAGATCATCTTGATTTTGTAGTATAAACAGATTGGTGATGATAAGATGGACCTGATGGAGTGGGGTCAGGAATACCTTCAGCACGAAAATCTTCTGCTGTTACAAAACCCTGCAACATTCCCCTAATTAACCAATAAGCCCTTACATCACGTGGATTCTCACAACCAGCAAACATTTCTCTTAAAGGAGGTCCTTCTTCGATTTCTTTCATATATATTAGATGTGCCATCTGATCTCTGATAACATAATTAAGTTCTTCATTCACTTTATCATCAATAGCTGCATTTCCCATATTTAATAAAGTAATAAGAACAATTACTTAAACATTTCTAGAGTATAGCCTCTAAAGCATAAAATTTAAATAATAATTCTAAATAAATAAGAATATGGCAACAACTAGAGCAATTGGAAAAGGGTTAGAAGGAATGTTAAAGAAAGACGGAGAGGGCATTAGAATTGGAACTCTTGTTAGAAGTCATCATTTAGATGTACAGACGCACAGATATGAAGAGAACATAGTTTACAAAGCTTCTTGGGACGGTGCAGAGTTAGCATTAACGTTATCTAAAAAAGGTGGACATTGGAACATTCAGAATTATCCAAACCAAACGCCACATAAAGAGAAATTATTATTGAATCGCTTTCTTAACGCATCTTACCAAACTCTTTTAGAAATGCATAAAGAATCGTATCCGATTTATTTAGAAAAAGGGTTGGTTTAATCAATTATTACCAAATATTTATATATTAAAAAGTTCTTCTTAACTTAAATTAAAAAAGAGGTAAGCAAAGGGACAAGTACCTTTTTACCTTTTTTTAAATCTACGTTCAAAAAAGAGGTATATAAAATGAAAAAATCAATTATAATTAGTTTAGTATTAATCTTCTGTTTAAGTTTTTTAGCTATTGCAGAAGCAGATTTAGTAATAACGGATTTCCACGTTAGACAAGATAATCCAGAAGCAAGGGAATCTTACCATTATGTTTTGGATGTAAAAAACGTGGGAGATGAAGCTGTTAGCACTTGTCTACCAGTAGACATTCATTTAGAAGAACAAACTTCTCTAAATTTTCCAAACTGTTTATTACAAACACTAACTAATTCCAGAGGAGATGGTTCTAATGTGGCTGCAGTAACAATCATTTCTGAAGATGGTTCTAAAATTCAAGTTACTCCAAGTAAAGGAGAATTAAATTACATGACTGGCCCTTTAAGTGCAGAAGAAATTCAAAAACAAAAAGATAATGCCAATAGCGGTCTGCGAGAATATACTGAAGAAGAATTAGCCAAAACTTTAGCTGGGATTGAAAAAGCAGGATTAGAAGGATACGAAAGTTATTTTGACACTTTCTTTGTTGAACTTCAACCTGGAGAAACGGTAAGATACGAATCAGAGAATTCTTTTAATGAGTTTGAACAAGTATTTATTCCCCCAACAGAATTAAGTTTAGATAAATGGGAACTAACTGCTAATTTAGTTTTAGATCAATTCAATACAGCTAACGAGAATCAAGACAACAACGATTATTCAGAGATCATCATAGTTGAACCGACAGTGATGCAAGGTCCAAAAGAATCTAGCAGTAAAAATGTTAAGTTAAGTGATGAAGATGATTATTTTGCTATCGCTCCTGGTTGTGCGTTAATACAGGGAAAAGAAATTTGTGTTAGCCCAGATGACCCAAATAGTCCGGATGATGATGAAAACCTAATCATCTCTGTTGATGGCTCAGAAGAAGTTTATAGTTATTCTGGACTCTTCATGGCTTGGTTCTACAAATGGTTTGGAGACGGAAGATTAGCGCCAGCAGAAGTTAATAATGGTGTAAAAATAATCATTTACGAAACTGGATTTAAGTTTAGTTTTGTATGATTTTTTATTTTTATTTTATTTTAATATGATGGCTCTGGTTCTGGAAACAATGAACTAATTTTATCAACCAAAGAACTTTTTTCTGTTTTAGGAGTGGAAAATTTATTTTTTTTGAAACCAATTACAAAAGAAACCTCAAATTCATAAATCAATCTAACATCTAATCTATAAACCCAATCTTGTGGCTTTAATTCGCCACTATCTAACATCTGAAAATAAGAATCTTTACAAGGATAAACGTGTCCAGGTCCTGTCCAACAAATAGTTGCTGAACCACTTTCATCGTGAATATTAACTAAATCCTCGTTCATTTCACCATTTTCAGAAGTTGCATCTATCCCCACATTATAAAAAGAAATAAAAGCATAATCATTTGCAGTAGAAAATGGATTCCTCTTAAACCAGGGAGGAACAAGAATTGAACGATTCTCTTTATAATCTGCTACGTTTTCAGCCAGATAAAGTTCTGGTTCTACAAAATCTAATAATCTATCAGTTAGCGGATGCTGTTTTGATTTTCTTACTAATTGACTAATATTAATCATTTTTTATTCTGGTTTATCAAAGGAAACGTATCTAGGTAAACCAGGAGAACTTTTACCAAAATAATGTCTTCCAAAAACATGTTTGGGATTAATTTTTGTAATTACTTCATCAGCAACAGTTGCAATAGAATCTCTTACTTCTTGCTCCAACAAAGAACCTTTGTAAATTGCATGATCTACTTTATGTAATCCGTCTATACGCAAACGGAAATAATTACGGTTTATCCTTCTTGGATGTTCATCATAGAATTTTTCAACATCTCCATTTTTACGCATATGAAAAATAAGGTAATGAGGGTTAGTACGCCCAAGCTCAAGGGTTTTTCTTAACTTAAGTAAAGAATTAGCAATCTCATCTTCTGTAATTAAGTTATCAGTTAAACTAGCTAATTGTGAAACTACAACTAAACTTTTCTCATAATTTGTTGCTAAAGTATCTCTGATTGAAGGAAACATAATAATTATTTTTTTGAAGCTATTTATATAATTTTTGGTTATTTTAAAATAAAAGAAATAAAAAGAAAATTAAAAAAAAGAAAACTATTGTTTTCTCGAGTTAGCTCTTCTACTTGGACGTGCTTTCTCATAGCCTAAACCTTTTCCACGTAATCCTCGAGATTTTCTTGCAGTGGAAGTTTTTCCTCTAAATACTCTGCTATGATGTTTCTTGTCCTGTAACCAAGCTAAATTCTTATCAGATTTAATTACTGGATGATTTGGATCTACAAGAATAACTTCGTACCAATAATGTTTACCATCTTCAATTACCCAATAAGAGTTTAGAATTGTAAGATTCTTGAATTTTCTCTGACAACGCTCTTCAGCAATTTGCTTATAGTTCTTGCTCAAATCTAATCTAGTTCCGTATCTTTTTGGTCTTCGTCCTTTCTTAATTTGTGGCCTAGTATGTCCACCACGAGGAACTCTTTGCCTAGCAATAACAAAACCTTGTTTAGCTTTATAGCCTAATGAACGAGCACGATCAATTCTTGTTGGTCGTTCTATTTTTGTAGTAGAATTCTCTTTTCTCCACTTAATTAGTCTTTCACGCCATAATTCTGGCATATTTGCCTTTGGTTTCTTCCAAAGGTTCCTTACATGTTTGTATAATCCCATTTTTAATTTCATTACAAATGGGGCTCAAAAATCTTTGATTTTTTTTGTCCCATTTTTTATTTAGCCTCCTAATTTGCTTCAATTTTATACCAGTTCAGGCAAGCTACTGCCCACATTCGGGTATTTTAGTTAAATTGTTAGGCTTATTTAAAAAGGTTATGTTAAAAATCGTTTTGTTTGTTAGTTACATAACGATGTTAAGTTCCAAAATGTTTATCCCACTGCAAGCATAGAACCTGCGCAGAGTAATTATAATTGAAAACATTTATTAATTATTAAGTATTTATTTTTTTATGGCAAATAAAACTATTAAAATGGTTGTTTCTGAGCGAGCTCATAAAAAATATAAAAGAGTAATGAAATTGATGGGTTTTAAGAATGAGTCTCAATTTTTGATGTATTGTGTTATGAAAGCAGTTCGTCCAAAAGTAACTGATACACAAAAGAAACAAATGTCTCAAGAGATGAAGGGATTAAAAGAAGCTCAAAGATAAATACATCTCAATTACAATTATTAAACATAACAATGTTATGTTCCGGTAAAAGCTTTAAGTGATGGTAAGGAGAATCATACCAATTGATCTTCAGAATTTCTAACCCCTAAATAATTTATATGAGTTCTCTTATCTTCAATTTTAAATTTTTTCCCATCATTATTATTCTCGCTAAACTGGTCAATGACTAATATTTGTGAACTATCTTTTCTTACAGCTACAATTATTGGTGCGACTTCTTTATTTATCCAATTAAAGTTTACCTTTTTTGGATTAGTATTCAAATATTTAATCAATGAGCCCCATTGGTTTTCTTTATCAAACCAAAGTAGTGAAGAGAAATCTGCTAATCTATAATCTCCAGCTGTTATTAAATACCATTGTTTAGCTTCCCAAGGAAATTTGTAAAGACGTTGGAGGTCATTATCTTCTCCTCTGTCTTGTTCGCACTGAATCACTCCAAAAATAGCTTTAATAGTTTTTCCTGCAGGCATTTGATATTCAGATTCAAAGATTTCTTTAATTATATCTTTTTTTGTTATGCCCCCATATCCCCTATAAATTGAAATGGGTATGGATTCATCAGAAAACACAACAATAAAACCTAAACCAAATGAAACCCAATTTCTTTTTAATATTGCACTTAATCCATTTTGCATATTTAAAAAAAAATCATCAATTAGTTGTTTAATTAATTCTTCAGACAATTCTTTTCTTATCTCAAATCCAAAAACGCGAGTCATAAACAATAAGAATTGTTTTAATTTATAAATCTTTTAGTTAATTATTACCAGAAGAACTTCCAACGCTTATCTTCTTTCTTTTCTTTGACTAAATCAGTTAAGCCATGTTTCTTAGCGTTTCTTAAGAATTGGTTAGCGATTGCTTTCAATCTCAAGCCGTTAATATCAGCATCGTTCTGAAAGAATTCATATTTCTCTAACAATTTATCTAAAATTGAAGCTTGTGTTTCCAAATTAATATGAGTTACGCTAGAATCAGCAACTTTACGTTCTTTTTCCAACTCCATCAATTTTTTAAGTTCAGGAAGAATACTTTTAACATCATAATTGATTTCTTCTAAATATTCAACAATTGCATCTAAGTCTTTAACAACATCGATTTTCTCTTGCTGTTCTTCCCGAGCAAAATGTTTTTGCCACCAACTCTTTTTTGTCATAATATAAGATAAATCTTTTTCAATTATAAATGTTTTGATAATAACTTGAGAGCAGAACTAGAACTATCGAACAATATTAATTCCTAATGGTCTAACTGCATCCACAAATAATATTTTCATCCAGCCAAGATATGGAACTCTAATAAGACCTTTTCCATACAATCTATCTTCAGAAATATTCTCTTCACCTAAACTGCCAGAGATACTACCACTATTATGGTCACCTTTAGTTTGATAATATGTTTGCGAATCTTCTTCCCAAACTTTAACAACTCGGTGAATTAATGGTTGTGGTTTACTTCCCTGGAAAATAAGCACATCGCCAACGTCAAGATTATTCTTATTTGCTCGCCAGAGAATAATCACATCACCCTTTCTAAAACCATCCCGGAAAGGAAATTTATTAAATTGTTCTTTAGTAATGCCATTAGATTCATACCATTGACCACAAACACTCCAATAACTGTCAAAAGATTCTGGGAATTCTGTGAACTTTTCTCCACAAATTAAATCTGCATGAGTACCATGTTCCATTGATTCAGAGATAACTGCTACAATCGGAAACGAAGTTCCTAGAATCAATCCTAGAAAGGGATAAACAAGAAAACGAATAACTAGGAAGGCAACAACGATGTTGGCTAGCCAACTCCAAATACTTTCATCATTCCAGAAAAAGTCCCATGTTTTCTTAAGATGTTCTTTCATTAGAGATTATTAATATTTCTTTCTTTAAAAATGTAGCGAAAATTTATATACATCAAATAATTAATAATCTTAATGCTAAAGCAACTAATCAAAGATATTAAACAGAAGAAAGAACTATTACAATTAGATGATCAGTTTGTAAAAGAAGAATTAAACAGATATTTCAAAAAAGAACCGAAGATTCTAAAGAAACTAGGTGAGGAACTGAATCCTAAATCAAAAGAATACAAAAAAGTCATCAAAGAAGTTCGTGCAAAGTTAAGAAGAAGTTACGGATTGTTTCGAGTCGAAAAAGAAAGTAAAGATTTAAAAGAATTATTTAAGAAAAAAGATTATCAAAAAATTTTAGAAACACATTCTTCTACCAAAGAGAGATTATCTTTTTATGATCAATTATATCAGAAAATTTTCAAGATTACAGGAATTCCAAAAACCATTCTAGATTTAGGAAGTGGAATTAATCCTTTATCGTTTTCTCACATGAATTTAAAGAATGTAAATTATTTTGCTTACGATTTAAGCAAAGAAGAAGTGAAAATATTAAACCAGTTTTTCAAAGATAAAAAAATTAAAGGAAAAGCAGGAATTCTAGATTTATTACAGATAGAAAAAGTAAAGAAATTGCCCAAAGCAGAAGTTGCTTTCTTATTCAAGATGACTGATGTTTTAGATAAAGGTAAAGGTCACAAAACTTCTGAGAATGTTATCAAAGCTATCCCTGCAAAGTTTATTGTGGTCAGTTTTCCCACATTAACGATTTCTGGTAAGAAGATGAATTATCCTAGGAAGGGATGGATTGAATTAATGTGTAAGCGATTAGAATACAAATTAAATATTCTAGAATTTAGTAACGAACTGTTCTATGTAATGGAAAAATAGAAATTATTTTAAACTAAACCATAATCTAAATAAAAATGGCAGAATATATTTGCGGTTATTGTAGAGAACCAATAGAAAAACTTGAAGATGGAGTTATAGACTTAATTCGTGGAGATTATTTCCATAATGCCCAAGGTTGTCCAGTAAAAAAATTATCTGAAAACCAAGCTTGTTACGATTTATATGCCATCACCAACTTTGAGACACCATCATTTAGAGTGATTCCATTAACAGAATTAGATGAATTAAAATGATTCTTCTTTAACTCTACTTCTGACTTCCTTCCGTAACCATTCTTTGAAATCAAACAAGATTCGAGATGAATCTAATGTCCCATGCTTATCTTTAACTCGATCAGAAATTAATTTAAACATATCGTTAGCACCAACTACAAATTCTGCTTCCAAAATTTGATCATCTTTAAACTCTTCAGCAATATCAACGATTGCTTGTTTATAATCTGCTCTTAACTGAATATTATTCCAGACAGCATCCCAATCACCAGCAAACTCTTTAATTTTACCGGCCATTCTTTTCAAGATTTCAGAATTACCATTAATCAAATCGTCAGTAATTTCTAACTGATCTGTTTTAGGATTATAAACCATCAAATCTACAAAAGCATGTTCTTTTAGCGGATCTTCATCCCACTGTTTTCTAACTTCAGTAATTCGTAAAACTCTTTTATATTTTTTCAAACCAGAAATTACGGGATTAGTTGTTACAATAATATCAATCGCTTTAAATGAAGTTTTTGGCACGCCAATATCATTTACAACTCTATCATAAACACCATAAGGACTATCAGCGTGAATTGTTCCCGCAACAACGTTTGCAGCTGCACCAACACGCATAGCTTCAAACAGAGCAATTGCTTCTTTAGATCTAACTTCTCCCACAAAGATTGCGGAATCGCCTAAACGTAACGTTGAACGAATACCAATACTTGGATCAACTTCTGAACCGGGAGCAGACAAAGCACCAGCAACTTTCATATTTTCAACATTATAACCAAGAGCTCGCATTGCTTCTTGCGGAAGTTCAAAAGTATCTTCAATAGTAATTATTCTGGAACGTCTACTCATTTCTACTAAGAAACTTCCTAACAAACTACTCTTTCCAGAAGATCGTGTTCCGGCAACAAGAATAGTTGCGTTATTATCAATAATAAAACTTAACAAACCAGCGGCAAGAGTATCCATATATCTAATCTTTGGTTGCATATACAACGGAAAAGTCCACGGGTAATCTCTGTGTCTTCTAAATGAAAAAGCCAATCCCAAGGGACTTAAAGGGGCAGTAATCGCAGAAACTCTTGATGTGAAACCTTCAACTTTTAATTCTGTATCTAAAATGGGATTTGCTTCATCTAAAGGTCTACCAGAAATTAATCTCAACTTAGTTGCCCAAGAATCAACTTCTTGTCGAGTAGGGTAAATGTTGGTATAACAATCACCATAATCCTGATGAACAATGAAAATTGGTAATTCTCCGTTAGGGGCGTTAATGTTAACGTCCTGAACTTTTGGATCTGACAACAATAATTCTATTAAACCGAATCCGACTGTATAACGTAATAAAGCTTGAGCTAACTGATTAACTTTATCATCAGAAAGTTTCAACTTCTTATGTTCAATTAAATCATTAAGTAAATCTTTACCAATATTAAAAAATACTTCTCTCATTCGTTGTGGATCAACAAATTCTTCCCTGGTTGGTTTATGTTCGGACATGATTCTTTTTGCATCATCCAACAATTCGTAAACTTCTTCCGTGAAACGAAATTCAGGAGGAGTTAAATGGAACATAGTTTTAATATTGTTATCAAAAGAAAAGATGTTTACGTCACACTTATCCTCACCATCACCAAACTGATAACTTTCTTCTAGATTTCCTTCTGGAAATTCTAAAATTAGCTTTGTATACATAAAATCCGGCCGAGTAGTAGGATGAAAAATATTACCATAAATATCTCTAGAACCTAGCTTGTATTCTTCTTTAGTATGAGGCATTAATTGTTGAATGATTTTTAACTTTTCCATCTCTTGAATTACTGCCAATAAAACCTCAATAAACTTATGTTGTGAAACTAAATGTCTTTCATCGATTAAATTGTTTAATTTAGTTTTTTCTCTAACTTCTAAACGTTTTAATGTGATGTAGGCAGCTAAAGGATCTTCTTTCAACAATTTGGAAATGATTCTCTGAAATTCTGCATAACTTCCACGAATATAGCGTTCATGTAGCGGATCAATAACAAGATGTGAATAAGCAAGCCTTTCATCTTTGTTTAATCTTTTGTAAAGTAAAGATAATTCTATTAATAAATGAGTTTGTGAGTAATCATATTCGTATTCTCTTAATTGTGATAGGTTAATTATTGTTACTCCAGAAACTTCTAACAAAGCGTCAACAACTTTAGCCATACACAAATCACTATATTCAATTGAAGGGGGAAATGTACATCGTTCTAAAGGAATCTTTAGAATCTTGTTTTCTCCTTCATGGATAGTTTCGTACTCAAAACACTTTTTTTCTGTTAGCACCATCTTTTTATATATAAAGTTATTAAGAGTTTAAATAATTTGCTCTGATTATGTCTCTCTTAAAGTTTTTCTTAAAACCTCTTGTAGAATTCCGTCTCTTAATCCATAATTACCTGTATCACAACTAGCTACAATTCTATCATTACTAGGATACCATTGAAGAGATATTTGATAAGTGTCTTTATAATCTGGTTTACGAATGTCTGAACCAGCCCCAATTTGCGTTCTAAGAAAAGAATCAATAATTTCTGCCTGTCCTTCCTTATTAACATCTCCTGTAATTTCAAACGGACCATTTACCGTATAATTTATAATCATAGTTAAGCATTCTTTGGTCATTTTATAAACCTCCTAAAAGCAATTTGTCCATTTTATTAATAAACATTTATATTCTTAAATAGCCTATACTACTTTATAATACTCACATAAGTTTATTATATTCATTTCTTTATTTAAGCAAATATGGACTTCGGAACTAAAAAACCAGTAGCTAAACAAGAACAGCAAGGAAGCTTTGATCAAGCTAAATTATATCTCTGGGTTAAAGCGTTAGAGGGAAAAGTTAACAATCTTTTAAGAGAAGTTGATATGATCAAAAATGATTTTATTAAAAGGACCAATGATTTGAAAAAAGATATGAAGAATACAAGTGCAGATTTGTTAGAATTTAGACATGACCACGAGAAAACCATTCAAAAAATGGACTTAATAGTTAAAGAACTTAAACAAACTGCAGGTGTTGAAGAAGTAAAAACGTTAAAGAAATATCTGGAATTATGGAGTCCAATGAACTTTGTAACACAAAAAGATTTAGAAAGAATGGTTGAGAATAAATTAAAAAAACCTGAAAAAATAAAATTAGTTGCAAAAGATGAAACACATAGCCCGTTCAATTAATAATTAAATAAATAAATAAATAAATAAAGGTGATGAAAAAATGGATCCAGTTCAACAAATATTACAATTAAGACAACAAGGTCTTACCGACGAAGTTATTGAAGAAGAACTCAAAAAGAATGGAATGAACCCGCAACAAATTAATGCGGCAATGGAAAGTTCTAATACCCCAGCAATGCCTGGTGGTATGCCTGCAATGCCTAGTGGTATGCCTCAAGAACCGGCTATGCCTCCTATGGGAGCAATGCCTGGCGGTCCTTCAATGGGTGCCCAACCAAGTGGCGATGAGGGTAACATCTATGAAAGAATTGAAGCAATCACAGAAAGTATGATTGACGAGAAATGGGATGCTTTAATTGGTGAAGTGAAAAAGATTGTCGAATGGAAAGAGAAAATTGAAGAAAGACAAACCAAAATGACAAGTGATTTAGCGAAACTTAAAGAGGATTTTAAAGTTCTACATCAAGGAGTTCTGGGAAAATTAGAGGATTATGATGGTAGAATGAGTGATGTAGGTACAGAATTGAAAGCGGTAGGTAAAGTTTTCAAAGATGTTGTTCCTGTGTTTGTAGAGAATGTTAAAGAGTTGAAGAGTATCACACAAAGTGTTAAGAAAGAGTAAGAATTAAAAAAATATTTCTTTTTTATTTATTTGTTTTCTATCCGCCGCTTAGAAGTGCTACAGCGAATACTGCGATTGCAAACATGATCATCATTCCCAATACTTTTGGATGAAATAGAGTTGCAGTTACACTACCTTCAAAACTTGAAGAAGCTACTCCTGAACTACCAGTAACAGTAACATTTTGTCCTGCTTCAAATGCTTTCTCTGTAAATGATTGACCTAAAACATTTCCAAGAGCTGCTAAGAGAATTACAAGAGCAATTCCTAAGATTGCCCAATAAACACTTTTATCTTTTACAGCCGTTGCTAAATCTGCATCGGTTGCTCCAAACATCTGGAAAATTAAAATTAAAAGTATAAAAAAGATAATAACAACAGCGAACCAAGGCACCATAAAATTGATGATTTGAGTTAGGGTATCTGAAATCAAGACCATAAATGCTACAGAGACAGCAATGATTGAATTTATCCCTACAGAATCACCAACAACTTTAGTTTTCTGAAAAATAGCAAACACTAAAGCGAAAACTAGCAAAACTGGAAAGATCACGTCAAACGCTTGTATTAATCCTAAATCAAGTACGGTTACCATTGTTTTTTTTAATGTTTATTTTTTCTCGAATAATTTTCCAACACTCTTCATCATTTCAGAGCCTTTAGATTTATCGCTTGGTTCTTTAACTATAAAGAAGACGACCAATCCAAACATAAGCAGGATAATTAGTAATTCTGTAACTTCCGAACCCCACCAATAAAATAAGTCTGAAGGGCCAGTCCAAACACTTAATGCTGAACCAAAAATATAAACTACAAAAGCAATTGCCCCAATAGCAATGATTGGAGCTGCTGACTTAGAGAAGTCGGTACCAAAAACGCCCATTAATATTAGAAGCATAACAGCTGCAACAGCAACTAAAGCAACACTAGGTAAAGATTCGTTCATTACCTGCACTGGATCATAACCAAGAGGATAATATCCAATAACGTGAGGAACAACGAAAATTAAAGCTATTACTAAAGCAATGATAACGTTAAAGTTTTTCTTGTCACCAAGAACTTTTGTTTTTTGCATTACAGCGTATATAATTGTAAAAACCAGTAGGAACGGTAACAAGAAATCCATGATGCCGTACGTTTGAAAATAATACGCTAATTGTGAAAACCCCAAATTTGAAAATGCCATTTTTATAATCCTCCTTTTTTGTTATAATTATTTTAAGTTTTATTAATCTTTCTTTTCATTTGTTTTTTTTGGACTTGGATCTTTAATGATGTATACAATGAAACCAAGGATGATAATGAAAAATATAAGAGTAGATGCCCATTCTGCATCCCAATAAACAAAAAGTACTAAAACATATTTTAACCAGTCTAAAGCATTAAGAAAAATAAGTACAATGCCAATAAACATTAAAACCATGAAAAACTTTTGCCAACCACCAAATTTAGCGAGTGTAAATTCTTGATCTCCAAAAAATACGCCCACTAGCATTAAAAAACTAACTGCTAAAATTAATAGTAAAACAACATTAGCCATTACTTCATTAATTACGGACACTAATTGAGTAGAAGCAATAACCAAAAAAGAGATTACAAAAGCAACCATAGAGTTAAGATTCTTTTTAGTTATTTCTTTACCATCAATCTTATCAAGTCCTAAGACTTTAGTTTTTTCTAAGATAGCAAAAACAATTGTAAATACAAGTAAGAAAGGTAGAATTACATCATAAACTCCAATCTTATCGAAAAAACCGATTATGCCTCGGAAAGCGCTTTCTTGTACCATCTCGTTTTATACCTCTTTTAACAATCAATAATTAATAAAGAATAGTATATAAATCTTTCTAAAGGTATGGTTACTTAAATAAATAACCTGTATAGTTTTAAAACGAAGTCTTTAAATATAAGTATCTTTTTATTATTCTTATTATTTTGAGGTGGGAAAAAGTGAGGGTGAATAAAGTTATCTTATTATCAGTTTTTTTACTAGTTATTTTTTCAATATTAGCAACATCTTCTTTAGCGGAATCAGATGTTGAAATAACAGTTAAAGATAATTACATCGCTTTTAGTGAAAAAGCAAAATTTAATTTAAAAATTACTAATAATGCTGATGAAAAACAACGTTATAGTATTTATTCTCTTCAATCAGGACAAGGATGGAATGTGGATCCTTTTCCGTTAAAAGATAAAATTATTGAATTATATCCCGGAAAAAGTTATACAACAATAATTCAAGCTCAAGCTTTTGATGAGGGTTTACAACCAGGAATTTATTATGTCCAAATATCTATTGCTAGCGATCTCGGAGAAACTTATACTGAATCATTAAAGGTTTATTTAAGTCCAGAAAAACCAATAGATTACTTACCAGCAATAAAAGCTACAATTGACATGAATGAAAAAATTAATCCAAATGAACCAGTTTCAATCAAGTTATTCTTAGAAAATAGAAACCCATTAGATTTAACAGGATTAGTAGTAAAAATTCAAAGTGATATGCCTGAATTTATTAAAGAAGCAACAGTAGATTTACCTCCATTAGAAAAGAAAACCATAGAGTTTTCAGTTAATCCTAACTCATTTCAACAACCAAAAGATTATCTTATTTTCTTTATCTTTGAACATAATGGTGAAGTTGCCAAAATTATAGATCAAAAAGTTGAAATCCTATCATTACAGCCTGAATTCAAGAAAGATATTAATGAAAATAGTAAGTTATTTAGGTATTATAGTGAACTGATTGTTACTAATGAGGGTAATGTTAAGAATACACAAAAAGTTCTTTACCCCGTTTCTTTATGGAAAATGCTTTTCACGACAAGTGAAGGGAAATCAGAAAAAATTGAGGGAGAAAGATATTTGGTTTGGGAACAGTCTATCAGCCCTAACGAATCAGTTACACTCAATTTTACAACTAATTATAGAATCGTGATTTATATCTTAGCAATTTTACTTGTTTTTGCTGGATTTTATTTTTATGTTCAGTCGCCTTTATCAATTAGTAAAAGTGCGATGACTACCAAAACTGAACATAATGAAGATGCTTTATCAGAGATCAAAGTAACTTTAGAAGTGAAAAATAGAACTAAGAAAAATATCAAAAATATCGATATTATTGATTGGGTTCCAGGGATTGCAAATGTTGAAAAAAGTTTAGAATTGGGAACATTAAGACCAAAAGAGATTAAACATTCAAAGAAAGGAACAAAAGTCATTTGGTCATTAGTAGAACTTGATGCTCACGAACATCGGATCATTACTTATAAAGTCAGAGCAAAATTAAATATTGTAGGGACTTTTAGTTTACCTAGGGCAACCATTGAATATGCTCGGAAAAGGGGTAAGAAAGGGAAAGCTTATTCAAACGTTTTTAGTTTAAGTACCTGATTACATTGATGATTAAATGTGGTTGTTAGAACACAAAAACATTTATATATAAGGGGATTTATTACAATTAAATAATAAAAAAATAAATTATTTAAGAGAGGGTGCGAAAAATGAAAGACTTTTTTTTACAATTAAAGGACAAATTTGCTAAACCAATAGAAGACGAAGAAGAGTTAGAACAGAGTGACCATTATGTAGAATTGGGTGCAAGTTCTGATAAAGAAGAACAATCTAAAGTTCTTGTTAGACCATTTATACTTGAAGAATTTGAAGATATTAAAGAAATTCTTGATGTACTTAGAGAAGGATCAACAATTGCTTTGGTAAACATTAAACCATTGAAAGATAAAGATTTAGTAGAACTTAAAAGAGCAGTTTCTAAATTAAGGAAGACTTGTGAAGCAATCGATGGTGATATCGCTGGTTTCGGCGAAGATTATGTTGTAGCAGTACCATACTTTGCTAGAATTCATCGGAACAAAGTTGGAAGTTTACCTGAATAGGTTTTTTATTTTATTTCTTTTTTAATATTTTCTTCTGTCCCAAACAAATAAATAGATTACAGATAGAACAACAATACTAGCAATTATGGTTAATAAGACCAGCCATTGGCTATTCAAATTAGAAATAGTATCTACACCAAAAGCACCAGTTAAACCGTTGAACCAGCTGCTTTCAGGTTCTTGTTCATTTGATTCAATAATAGTATTAGTTTCTGAAGTTTCAGAAAGTTCTTGAGTTTCTATAACTTTTTCTGTAGTTTCTTCTACTTCTTCTACAACGGGTTCTTCAGCAACAGGTTCTTCTACTGCCGTCGCGGAAGTTATGACTGTTTTGGTAGTTGTTTTACTGCTGGAACTACTGCTGGAACCGCCTCCACCACCGCCTCCTCCGCCACCAGAGGAACCAGAAGAACTAGAACCGCTACTGGTAGAAGGACAAGCGGTACAAGAGCCACCACAATCCGTACCTGTTTCATCACCATTTTTGCTGCTATCAGAACAAGATGTAAAACTAACTGAATATGAAGAAGAGGTAGTTTGTTTTGTTAAAGAATCATCCGTAGCATCAATAGTAAAATCATGGCTGCCAATATCTTCGTTTTCAAAAGTGATTGTCCAAGTACAGGTTCTAGCGGTAGTATTCAAATCCGCACAATATGAATCTCCTGAAGGAAGAGCTAATGTTTCAAAAATGCCGCCTAAATTAGAGATGCCTGAATAATCATTTGCAATAACTTCTAAACTCATGGTTCCATCTCTTTCCAGATGAACTTCAGAATTATAATTAATAGTAATGATTGGTGCAAGAGTATCACTAACAATTACTGTTCTGCTGTTAGTGACAGAACTAAATGGATCAGAAACATTAAGGGTTATAACAAAAGTTCCCACTGAAACATATTTGTGATTTAGATTATCTCCTAATCCCAAACCAGAATCTCCAAAGTCCCAGGAGTAAGTTAATGAATCTCCATCAAGATCTGTAGCTACAGAAGTAACTGTAAGGGGATCACCAAATTCAATTGAAGTTTCATTATCTGGAGATAGAGAATTGATGACAGGAATTCTATTTTGAACAACAAAACTAAAAAGATTAGAAACATTAATGTTTCCTGCTAAATCAGTAGCATAAAATCGATAAAAAACATTCTGTTGATTAATTAAATTGTTAAAAGTGTAATTATATAAGTCCCCTATTTCTTGTTGCATAGAATAATTTGTTAAATTGCCAGAGTAATCAGATTCAAAATAAATTGTTGAAGTGTTGAGATATTTATCCGTAACGTTGATTTTGAAAGTGATTGTATCATTGTTATAAATTGTTTCTGGACTAACACTAACTGCAAATAATGAAGGAGGGGTTCTATCAATAACAAAAGTAATCTCACTAATATTAAAAATGTTTGAAGAACCATTAGCAGAAACTGTTAATGTATAAGTATCATCTGGAATTAAATTAGAAAGGTTAATTAAATCACTCCAAGAGAAACTAGTCCCAGAAATATTATTATTAAAACTAGAAAGTATAATTGCCCCATCACTATTCTTCAAAGTGTAATTAGTAGAAGAGATGATTGAATTTACAATGGTAATATTTAAATTAAAATTATTTCTTAAAAATGAATTATTTCTTGGTGAGACAAATATAATTGAGGGAGTACTATTGGTGGGCGTTGAAGTAGAGTTTGATGATGAATTAGAATCTGAAATATCAACAGTTAATTTTCTATCAACACTTATTCCAGCAGTATCAATAGGATCATAACCATAAACACGATAAGTGTGGTTGCCATGTTCTAACGTTGTAATTGTAAATTGATAATGAGTATTATTTAATTCTGTCATCGAATAATTATTAACCGAACCATTACTAGATTGCCATTCAAGTAGAGCTGAATTTAGATTTACGTCAGAGGTGATGTTAATTGTTGTAGTTGTTGTTGAGGTGGTAAGATTATCTATTGGATTATCATTAGTAAAATTTATAGAAGGTTGAATTGCTTTCAAAACATCTATTCTTGGAAAATAAATATTGTTTCGAGTGTCAAGAATTAATTTTCCAGAATTTTTTAAACGATTTTTTACTTCCAAAGGCGTAAGAGTAACATCATGGACACGTTTCCAATATTCCATGACAAGAGCAGCAGCACCAGCAACATGAGGGGCGGCCATTGAAGTTCCACCTTTTGTACCAAAATTAGAATTTGTTACTGTTGATGTAATTGAACTACCTGGTGCAAGCACACTAAGAATAGGGGCGGTATTATAATTAGAGATAGAATCGCCATCATTTACTGAACCAACAGAAGTAACACTCTCACCACAAGCAGGAGCTGTAATTCCTGCAGCACTTTTACTATTCCCTGCGGAAGCGTCAACAAAAATTCCCTGAGAAACTGCCCAACTAGATTTTGCTGCTAAAAGATCATTATCATCACAAGCGCTAAGATAAGGTATTTCTGCACCTTGATTATTAGTAACACCAATACTCATTGTGATTATCGAAATATTGAAAATAGTAGCATTATTAACACACCAATCAATTGCAGAAATGGCATCAGCAGTATTTCCATATCCAGCATTGGAAAAAACTTTCATTGCAACAATTTTTGCACCAGGAGCTACACCACGATAAGTAGAATCTTCTGAAGCAACAATTCCTGAAACGTGTGAACCATGACCATGCACATCTTTTGGATCATCATCATCGTTACCAAAATCGTAACCAGCAATAACTTTATTACAATCTCCAGCTAAGAATTCTTCAGTAGTACATCCACCCAAAGCAGGATGAGTATAATCTGCGCCAGTATCAATCACACAAATAGTTTCTCCAGTTCCATCTAGTGATACGCCGTTAACAGATAAGTCCCAAACATCATCTGCGTTGATTAAAGATGTAGAAGTGTCAAGTGAAAGTTTAAGAGGATAATTAAAATCAACTCTTTCAACATTAGGATCATCTTTAAGTATTTCTAAACCCTCTTCGGTAATTTCTCCTGCTAAAGCATTAATAGTTGAATAAAGATGTTCTACTTCAATATCTTCTACTTGAATAGTTTCTTTGATTTCTTCATCAGTACTAATAATTATTCCTTCTTCAGTATCAACACCTAAATTTTCTAAAACTTCAACTTGTTTATCTTTGATTGCTTCTTTTCTTTCTTCAAGATTGTCTGATAAAGTTTCATCATCATCTTTTAAAGTAATGATTACTGAGATAGTTTCATCTTCACTTAAACCAACTGCGGCTCCTGAAAGAAGATTGTTAGAAAAAGCATTTTTTACAGTAGGATCAATCATAACTGAGGAATCTGAAGCAAAGAAATTGTTACTAGTTACAACTAGAATAGTTAAAGACAATAAAAATAGTCCCAAGACCCATGTTCTTTGTTTCATTTTTAAATTAACATCAGTTTATTACTTTTTTCTAAGAGAATAGAACCTAAACCTTTTCCAATGTTGAAAGAGGCTTCTGAAAATACTCCTGTCAATAAATCAAAGAAACTAAGTTCTGTTTGATAAGATACAAAGTCAACTTCTTCAAGATTATAATTATCTTTAATGTATTGTTCGGCGGTATCTCTATTTCCTAACTGGTCAATCAAGTTAAATTCTAAAGCTTCTATCCCTAAATAAAATTCTCCAGTGGCCAATTCAGTAATTTTACTTTTTTCTAGGTTTCTATTGTTTGCTATTTCTTCAATAAAATAATCATGAATCCTGTTAATCTTCTTTTGAAGAATGATTTTTTCTTCACCAGTAAGTTTTCGATAAGGCGTGCCAGCATCTTTATATTCGCCAGCAGTTAATTGTTCATAACCAATACCATACTCTTCCATCAAACCGCTAAATTCTAAAAATGAAGAGATCACACCAATACTTCCCGTAATAGACATTCTGTTAGCAATAACATGGTTGGTTGCAGAAGCGATCCAATAACCGCCAGAAGCACCAACTTCTCTAATTACAGAAATGGTTGGTTTAGTTGATTTCTTAATTGCAGAAGCAATTTCATCACTGGCTACAGCTGAACCACCGGGAGAATTAATTTCAAAAAGAATTACTTTAATTTGAGAATCTTTTTCTGCCTCTTTAATAAAATTGACAACTGTCTTTGCAGAAGTTGTAGATTGTCCTAAGTAACTTCCACCATTACCAGTAATTGGACCATCGATAGGAATTATCGCAACGTTACCAATTTTAGAACCATCGAAAAGAGATAATGAAATTGGTAACAAAATGAAGAGGACGAAAAGAACTGCTAAAACGGTCAATAGAATAGGGAAAAATCTACTTTTTTCTTTCACCGTCTTTTTCATAGTATATTGTTATATGTAAAAGGTATATAAATGTTTTCTAAAAAGAAAAAAGTAGCCCCACGCGGACTTTCAAATCTTCAGGAAGATTTGTAGTCTCCCTGAGGGATATTTGAACCGCGGTCAATGCCTATCTTCTTTGGAGATCCAAAGGGCACTATGATAGTCCACTACACCATGGGGCTGTCAAGACTATCTTTATCTAACTTCTTTATAAAATTTTTGGATAATCCTTCTTCAATTCTCTTCAAAATCTAAAGCTAAAGAATTAATACAAAAACGTTTACCTGTAGGTTTAGGACCATCATAGAAACTTGGCCACCCACAACCAAAAAAAAGAAAAAAAATTAAAAAAAGTTAAATCCCTAATGTTTCCATTAAAACGCACTTTTCTTTCTTGCTAATTTCTTGGCCCGTAAGAACTCTACCGTAAATGTTCTTTTCTTCTGGTGTCAAAGCATCTAATATGCCTGGACAATCAGATTCCAGTTCACTGACTTTAGCAATAACCGTGCTCGGATCTAAACTTCCCATCAAAGTTGTAACTCTTCTCCCTATCCGCTCAATATCTCTATCACTTGCACGTCTTTGCAAAATATCACTGATATCATCGGCAGGAAGCATTTCCCTGATTTCTCGGTCGCGAGATATAACTCTACCAATCGCGGTCAGGTTGTATGTTCTTACTTCTTCATCAATCATTCCTCTGTATCCGTACAAATGAGCCACCAAAGCAGCACAAGTTCCAATTCCAATCAACATTGTTATTCCAATCATTTTATTTTACCTCCTAAGTATTTTTATTTTTATTTTTTTGTAACATCTAAATCAACATCTTTATTTGCCAAGAACTAATTTTCAAACCCCATCCATTCCAGAATTTAATTTCCAGAAGCTGTAAGAATTTATATCAGTTCTAATTAATTTTAATAGAAATAGTGCCAACTAGTAATAACAGAAATTTCTTTTCCAATACTAGTTGTAGTTTTCATAGCTTTATAGAATCAATAATGGTATAAATTACTTTTCTTTGAGAAATGAGTCATAATAAGAATTAAAAGATAAAAAGAATTATATTTTCCACAAAAGAGCATCTAATTTAAATAAAAATATGTGGACGGCAGGACTCGAACCTGCGTAAGCACTAAGCTACTGGGTGTCTTCGAGAGAAGACCTCAGAAACTAGAGGTTTCTCGCGCCTAAGCCCAGCCCGTTTGACCACTCCGGCACGTCCACGTATTAGTAAATCTATTGGTTTTCTTTTTATACTTTTCTATTAATTTGTGATAATAACCTTTATATATTCAACCAAAATACTATCTTTATGGCAAAGAAAGAGCAAAAAAAATCTAGAGGCACAAAAGGTATTAGTGTCAGCAAAGAGAACGATTTTAGTGAATGGTACACACAAGTTATCCAGAAAGCAGATTTGGCTGATTATTCAGCAGTGTCTGGATGTATGGTAATTAAACCAGCAGCATGGGCAATTTGGGAAAAGATTAGAGACCAAGTTGATGAGAGAATTAAAAAATTGGGCGTTCAAAATGTGGCTTTTCCAATATTCATTCCAGAATCTTTACTTACTAAAGAAGCAGCACATATTGAAGGGTTTGCTCCAGAAGTTGCGTGGGTAACGCATGCAGGAAATTCTAAGTTAAGTGAACGTCTTGCAATCAGACCAACTTCAGAAGCAATCATGTACGATTCATATTCAAAATGGATTAGATCCCATAATGATTTACCATTAAAATACAATCAATGGAGTAATGTAGTTAGATGGGAATTTAAACACCCAACTCCTTTCTTTAGAACAAGAGAATTTTATTTTAATGAGGGGCATACTTGTTTTGCAACTCAAAAAGAAGCAGAAAATGAGGGAGAAGAAATTATTGCAATGTACACTGATGTTTGTGAAAAATTTTTAGCTCTTCCATCTTTTGTAGGTAAGAAATCTGAAAAAGAAAAGTTTGCTGGTGCAGTATATTCTACTTCAATGGAATTTATGATGGATAATGGGAAAGCAATCCAAGGACCAGTTTTTCACCATGACGGACAAAATTTTTCTAAAGCTTATGATATTAAATTTCAAGATGTAAATGGTAAGGAAAGTTATGTTTGGCAAAATACTTGGGCTATAAGTACGAGAATGATTGGAGTAATGTTTGCAATTCACAGCGATGATAAAGGATTAGTTTTACCACCAAAATTAGCAGCAACACAAGTAGTAATTGTCCCAATCTTATTTGAAGATTCTAAAGCAGAAGTGTTAAAGAAAGCTAGAGAGATTCAAAAAAATCTAGAGAAGAAAGGAATTTCTGTTTACTTAGATGATCGTGATAATTATAATCCTGGTTGGAAATTCAATGAATGGGAGATGAAAGGTATTCCTGTGCGAATAGAGTTAGGACCAAGAGACTTAGAGAAACATCAAGTAATGGTTGCCAGAAGAGACACTTCTGAGAAACAAGCTTTAGAAATAACTGCAATTGCTGATGAGGTTAGAATTTTATTAGATGACATTCAAAAAAGTTTATTTGATAAAGCACAAAAAATTCTAGATAAAAGTATTCTTAAAGTTGACAATTTGAAAGATGCTAAAGCAGCATTTAAAGATAAGAGGATTGTTATTGCTCCTTGGTGTAGTGCTGTTGAATGTGAAGATATCTTTAAAGAGAAAACTGGAGCTAAGTCATTAAATAGTCCATTAGAACAGCCTAAGCTTAAGAAAGGACAGACTTGTTCATTCTGTAAAGAAGAAGCTAAGTTATGGATGCATTTCGGGAAGAGTTATTAGATTGACTCTTTTCATATAAATTTCTTAGATATAGTAATATTTAAATAGGGTTTTGATTTACTAAGTGGTATGACTATCATGAATAATATGGCTAGTACTTTACCAACACATATCGAAATTGATAAGATCTATAATGATTTAAAAAAAAGAATCTCAAAAGAACCATATAAAAAAACTAAAACGAATGTAAAATTTCAAGAAGTCAGTCAAGATTTGTTTGATTCTTTTGAAAGATTACTTGCAATTCATAAAAAAATATTCTCGTTAGAAAATTTGCAAATGCAAGATCAATCAAGAAGCTTAAAAGAATCATTTAAACAAGTTGTTGACAGCAGATTCTTAAGACTCAATCCTTTAGTAAGTAATAATGCTTTTGTTACATTAACTAATAATCAAAAAGGAACAATTAATTCTATCATTTCAGAAAATAATCTTAATAAGAAATTAATTGCATTAAGAAATTTAAAAGAAATCATTTCTTCAATAACCAATATTGAAAGTAAAGATATTAAGTTAAGTGAATCAGTTCAACATTTAGTATTTAAGAGGAACGGATGGAGAATAGATGAACATTGTCTCATTGGCATCTTAAATCACATTATAAAATTGTCTAAATGGATGGCACGTACATCATTATCAAATCCAATGTATCGTTACTACAAAACAGGCAAAGGGGACTTCAGAAGAAATAAAGGATTTCGGGTTGAAGATTCAAAACATGGCTATAATAGAGGGAAATTAGATGAGAGTCTAATTAAAAGATTAAAAGAAGTAGTAAAGAAAATTAAAACAAATAAAAATTATGAAATATTATTTGAAGAACACCTACTACTTTTTCAAAAAAAGTTAAAAACAATTGTTAAAAACCTCAACTCATTTGAAAAAACGCTACTAACATTTGTTGACTCAAATCGAAAAGTAAAAGTAAAATCTACAATTGGAGACATCCTTGCGACCGATAAGAAGATTAAACAAGAGATTATTTGGTTTAAAAATAAATAGTTTACATTCAATATTTATTCCTTTTTAATAATTGGTGTTTTAAAATATTTTCTTAAATGTGATTTTCACTTACTTATTCTTACACATAACCATTAAATTTATATTCTAGAAAGTAATGATTCTACTAATGGCCTTAGAAAAAGAAATAATTGTCCTAGGAGACATTGAAATGGGCGCAGGTAATCTTACAGATGATTTCATTAGTGATAACGCTTTAACAGAATTAATTGAAGAATTATGTAAACGGCCTCATGCCGTAGATTTAGTTCTTAATGGAGACACTTTTGACTTTCTTAAATGCCCCTACTTTAGTGCCAACCAATTGTCTTATCCACGGCATATCACTAGTGAAATTTCTATAAACAAACTTAATTTGATTTATCATGCTCATAATAAAGTATTCAGGGCTTTGAAAAAGTTTTGTAAAGATAAAAATAATAGATTATATTTCAATATTGGAAATCATGATACGGATTTAGTTTATCATGCGGTACAAAAGAGGATAAAAGAATTGTTAAGTAATTCTAATAATATTTATTTCAAACAAGTTTATCGTTATAAAAATGTTCATGTTGAACACGGACAACAATACGATTTCTTAACAAAGATTAATTTTGACAAGTTATTTCTTAATTATCGCGGCAAAGAGATTCTTAACCAATCATTTATTTCATTCGGTTTAATTAGTAGATTTATGCATATGAAAGAAAAACATCCTTTTTTGGAAAGAATTTTTCCAAGAAAAGAGTTATTAAAAATACAGCGAAGATTGATTAAGAAACTTACCAGAAGAACGGTGGGATATTTCATAAAAAGTATGTTATATTATCCTTTGAGATATTTTTACGATCCAACCTATACTTATCCTCGAGAATTGTTTAGAGAATTATATATCAGATTAAAAAATGTTCATTGGGACGTTGACAAGGTGATACCCACATTTAAAAGAAAGAAAAAACATTCGTTTAAAAAAGATAGGATTTTTGTTTTAGGTCACATTCACGAAAAGTTTGTTGAAGATAAAGATAATATTGCTTTAATTCATCCGGGTTCTTGGAGAGATGAATATGATTTAGATGTAGATACAAGAAAACTTATTCCTCGCCCAAAAAGATATGTACAAATTTTAATTACAGATGTGGGAACAGATTATCAAATAATTGAGATACCTACAAACAGAACTAATCTTAACTTTGACAAAGTGATTAATAATGAACTTAAACATGTTAAGTTAGTGGCTAAGGAAGAAAAGTTTCATCCGGCATTGATCTGATAAAAATGCGTTTTAACCTCGCATTTTTAGCATACAAAATTTCATTTTAGGTGAAATTTTTGCATGAGATTTACTACTAACTCACAATCAACAACATTTAAATAAAAAAGCGTTTCTTCCAATACTTTACGATTAGGGTGGTGTAATATTTTAGAAAAAGCAATAGAGGAAGTTATTGAAAAGTACTCAAGTTTTAACGAAATAGCTATTGCAATACACCAATTTATTATTGAAAAAGAAGGGAAAGATGATGGAAAAGATAAAGAAGGAGAATTAGAACAAAAAGTTGAACTCTTGAAAGTTGATGAAGAAAAATCTGGAACTGATGAAAAGAAGAAACCTGTTAAAGAAAGATCATTAAAAGATAAAAAGAAAAAATTAGAAGCAAAAACTGTTAAAAAAGATGAAATTAAAAATGATCATAAAGGGGTAATATATGCTTCTCAACATGAACAATTATTAGCAGAGAATTTCTATAAATCAAATGTGGATTATGATAATTTATTTTCTTATACATTTTCTGGAATTAAAGTAAATAGTTTTGATGTATATGAAAATGACTCTTTAGCAAATTCAGGAGATGGTTACGAAAACATGGATATAGAAGAAGCTAAAGAAACACTTGTTTCTATTCAGTACGCCACGGTTTTAGGATCAATGACTGAAATGAGTCTGGAGAAAAGAAGACAATTTGCTACCTGGGTTTCTTTCAACAAAGGTTTGATGAACTTATTTGAGAATTTATATGGCGTTACCGGTGACGTTGATTATAGTAAGACTTTCTGAGAAAAAGTTTATAAAAAAGTGATATACCTAAACTATATTACTGATTTATTTGAAAACTTGGATATAGAATTAATCATAAAAAATGACAGATAAAAACACATTCAAACTTAAAGGAATAGTAGACAAAGGTAGGAAATTTGAATTAGAGCACAGAAAAGACCTTGTGAAAAGAATAGGTGAAAGTGGAAATAATCTTTATGTGTGGTCAAAATTAAGATGGGGTACTGCTAACGGCCCCTTATCAGAAGAACACAAAAAAGAGTTTAAAATTTTAGAACAATTAGCTAAAAGCCATGATGTAAATATCTGGGCAGGAATGCACCCGGGTGATTCTAGATATTGTTCTCATCCTAAAGATCGTTGGAGAATTATCGATAATGCAAAACATTTTCTAGCAAATGGTGCAGATGGAATTTATCTTTTTATGGATGACACCCATCCTCTATTTTGGGAAGCTGCTAATCCTTCTAGTTCAAGACATAATGTCATCATAAAAGATGGTAAAGCACATGCAAGACTTATAAAACAAATGTATGAAGAAACCGAGGGAAAGTTAAAAGCAATATGTGGGGAAGAGTATGTTGGACCAAGGATGAGCGTTATGGATTATTGGGAACCAATTTTAGATGTTTTGCCTAAGGATGTTGCAATAACCTGGGTCGGACCTGGAAAAAGCATGTGGTATAGAACATTAAGTGCTGAAGATATTCCAGATTTGGGATGGCCAGTGATGCTTTTTGATAATTATTTTGCATCAGACAGTAAAAAACCAGAAAGAGCACCAGTATATCCTTACAAAGGTAGAGATTCTTCTCTTACAGATAAAGTTGAAGGCATCATAATTAACCCAAACCTATTTAATTATGAATCACAATTTTGCGGATTAAATACTGCATTGGATTTTTTACAAGATCCTGATAATTATGTTCCTGCTGAATCAATTAAAGATGCAGTTACAAAACTATTTGTCCTATATCGTAATGAAAAGATTTGTAATCATAATGTAGGAACCAATAATCCATTCAAAAATGAAGCTTATGTTGATGCAATGGACCATATTGGAAACCCAAAAAGCAAAGGATTTAGAAATGCTGTGATTAAATTAGGAGATTTATATTGGAAAGAAAAATTATTTACTTCTTAATTAAGAAATATATAAATTAATTTAAAAAATTCTGAACCTGCTATCTCAAATTTAAAAGAGATAAATGAAAGAATAGACAAAGAATAGAAAGAGTAAATAAAAAATATAAAATAAAAAAAATTAATAGTTTAAAAAAATGCAAAAAAGCATTTTAAAAATTACTTTCAGTAATTAACCAAAACTTGCACGTCTCTACCAAAGATATTCTTCAAGTCTTCGAAAACCGGTTCCTTAATGAAAGCACGTTTTGGCATTTTCAGATCTGCTAACGCTTTTTCAAATTCCCCAAGAGAAGAATCAGTTAACGTCCCCAAACTGCCATCTTCATTAATTTTAGCTTTCTCAATTCTTTTATCTTTAGCATCAATGTCATGGATAACAAAAGCTACTTTGTCAAGCAAAATAACCTCACCATACTTATCGCCGTGTTTAACTTTGATTTTTGTTCTTTCTAATTCTCGGCCACGTTTCCTTTGCATGTACTCAATCAAGAATTTAATCAAACCAGTACTACCTTTACGAGCTTTTTCAACAGCAGCTTTACTTAACTTTTTCTGATCATGTTTTGTTTTCGCTTCCACAACCTCATTCAAGTCTCTTAAATATCTAGCAGGCACTTTTCCAGTAGAGATTAATTCATCTTCAAACAACTTGATGATTTCTTCATCTTGTGCTTTTTCAATACCTTCCATTTTCAGAACATCTCTGATAATGGTCATGATTTCATCATAAAGAGTTATAACACTTTTCTGGTTATGCATCTCTTCAATTGTTTTAAACAACTCTTTAATTCTCTTAAGATATTTTTCAGCATTCTTAATCAATTCGTCAAGTTCAATCCCAGACAATTCTTTTCTTGTACCATGTTCAATATCTTTTCTAACTTGAACATTTTTCTTTAGAATTTCGATATATTCCGGTTCCAACATTTTCTCTTTCTTAACAAAGATCTCTTCCAAAACTTCAGGAGTTTCTTTTGGTGTTGGTGGAGGAATTCCATAAAGCATTAAAGCGGCCTGGCTTGGAGTTAAGATAGCATAAAATGTATCTTCCATGCCCATATCTTTCAGTTTTAATTTTACCCGGTTAATACTCTGCTCACCAGTACTCATAAACAAATCGATCGCTTCTCTGCTCGGCTTGATTCTGCCCATTCTAAGCAACTGTTTCCAAGGCATAAAGATTCCCCGGTCATAGAATGGAACTCCGTCTCTAAGCAAAGTAAAGATGATAGGGTTAGCATCTTTTAGAGATTCCCAGAAATCAGTTAAGATATAAACTTGAATGTTTAATTTATTCTTAATTCCAGTCATCTCGCCTGCTTCTGCACCCATCCCAATAATGATTGCTCTCAACTTATCTTTCAATTCAGCACGAGTCATTTTCTTAACATCAGTATCGTCAATGACAATCCAAACATCAATATCTGAAGTGGCAGTAGCTCTACCCTGAACTAAACTTCCAGCAAGAACGTAACTTAAAATATATTTATCAAATTTCTTGATAACCATAGATTTATGAATTTCTGCAATCTTGATTGCTGCTAACATTCCAGTATCAAAAATTGGTGCACCAACAGAAATCAATTTATTCATATCACTTTTTCCATCATAACAATTCTGCCAAATGTCAGTTAACAAGATACTTTGAGTTTTAATGTTTTTATCAATCTCTTCAGCAAATTTGCCAATAATACTAGAGAACTTTTGATGTAATTCATCTTTAGACATTTTCTTAGAAGTGGTATCATCAACAACAACCATAATATTAATTTGATCAGGATTAGGTTTTTCTTTCTTATCATCAGCTTTTTCATCTTTAGGAGCTGTTTTTTCCGGTGGCAATAAAGTAATACCAACAATATAATCTCCAAATTTATCCAGAACTTTATCTTTAAGTTTATCTAATTTTGTTTTCAAAGCTTTTAATTTCTTTTCCAATTCAGGAGGCAATTTAGGTGCCCCTGCAGGTGCAACTTCATTACTTTTAGCTGGTTTCATTGATTTTGGTTTAACAGATTTATTCGATTTTTTTGCCATATTTATTTTCATCTCCTTATTTGTGGTGTGACTTTTTAATGTTGTAATAGAGTATATGTTTTACGTGGTTATAATTGTTTGGGAGGGGGGTGAGACCTTTTGATTACAGTTCTTTCGCGAACTGGGAGCGAGAGGCGACATGCGTTCGTTACGCTCACTTAGTCCCCTAAAAAACTTTTATTGCAGTTCTTTCGCTTATCCAGAAAAGAAATATTTAAATAGGGTTTTGATTTACTGGGTAATATGGCAGAAGCGAAAGATGATTATTTAGCGAAACATAAGAAGATGCACGATGCTGCAGAAGTTTCTTTTAACACATTTAAACACCACCACCATAAAGCGTATGCAAAAAGTGTTGATGAACATTTAACAGATGAAAAAGGAGAAGTCCACTATGAATGGTTAGATGAGGGTAAAAAAGATGGTGATAAAAAGATTTCAGCAAGAGATGTAAGAAAAAGTTTCAAAAAAGAAATGCGTGATTTTTATGTTAAAAAAATTGAAAAAAAATTAAATACTGAAATCAAAGATGAGTTTGCTAGAGATAGTATCGCTAAAGTCTGGTACGGCGTAGATATGAGTATTATTGATGATCATTTAAATCAATATGGCAGTGGTTTTAATTGGGATTTCTATAAAAGAAACGTGGTCCCGAGATTTGAAAACGAATTAGAACCACAAGTTTATGCACCAACAACAGAACATATTGATGAAGAACATACAAAGAGAATTGCTAAAGATCTTGGAATTGAAAATAGGTTAACCAGTCAACTTTCAGTTGATGAATCCAAAGCATTACTTAAAGGGTGGAGATCTGAAGGTGAGAGTATATCAGAAGACCTTTTGAAGAGAATCGTTGGAAAAAAGTTAAAACCGAAAGATAAGAAAAAGAAGAAATAATGTGTCACTGGCCAGGGATAAATAAACCGAAAGATTTATAAACTAAATTCTATTATATATGTAAAAATGAGTAGAAAAGTAGGTATATTTTCAGATTTGCACTCCGATAAGAGAAGCTTATATTGCTATGCTCAACTCTTAAAAAATTTAGGTGTAGATTCATCTGTATTCCTAGGAGATTTTCTATATAAAACGAGTTCAGAAGTGACTTCAGCTGAAGAAAATCGTGCTCATTCATTAGTAGAACAACTAAAAATAGATTCCACATTTCGACAAGATTACCAAAAAGGGTTATTTAGTGAAACTCAAATTAATCGTTTACTTCATTCTTTAGAATATAATAAAACCGTAAGTAAGAAAATTGCTAAAGCAGAATATCAAGAAATGAAAGAAATTCTTTCTGGATTAGAATTAGCTGTAGTTGGTGGTAATTGGGATTATAAAGAAGAGATAGAAGAAGTATTTGAAGGAGATTATCTTAATGCTAGTACAAAAAACATTGCGGGATTAAATGTATTAGGTTTTTCAGGTGGAGGTAGTCCTACTGCTCTTACTTGTAGAACAGAAACTTTAGCCGACAATGAAGATCACCAAGGGTTACAATATCAAACTTGGACTGAAAAATTAAGATCTGGTCAATCATTTGACGCAGATTTATTAATATCACATATGCCGACTACTGATGGCGAGAATGTTAAAAAAGAAAATGCAGTTGAACATTTAAAAAATTCAATTTTAGCAAGAAAACAACAAGGGTTTGATGTTCCAGAAGTACATCTTCATGGTCATAGACACGCAACAAGTGTAAAATATGATGAAGAGATGGGTGCATTTTTAGTGAATCCTGGCCCGGCTGGATCTACTCACGGAGCCGATATACCTGCGTTCTTAATTGGGGAATTCAATGATGAAAACAAGCTAACTAAAATAAATAAGTACGAAATTATTTCCTCATTAAAAGGTTTAACTGAAATTAAACAAACAGGACATTGGGATTTAGATTATGAAAATAAAAAAGCTGATTTTACTGAACAGAACACAGTTATTTTACAAGAAAGGAATATTCCTGAGTTTTGTAATAACTTATCATTAGATGATAATTTGGAATTAACTAGAAAGATAGATGTTAATTATTCATCTTTATCTAATGCAGCTGAGAAAGATTCGTTGTTAAGAAGAAACATTATGGTGATGGGAAGTGAACTAGAAGCAACAGCAAAAAAAATTAAAGATATTTCAATTGCCATTACCCACAATCATTTGATTGATAGTTATGGGAAATTAGATTTAACAAATTTAGAACAAACTATTGATGAAATCCATCAAGAGATTACAAAAGAATCTTGTTCTGCTCTCGGTGTTAACTGGGATTATATTAAAGATAGTTTTGATTTAGATGGTTTTGAAGGCAAATATTTAACAGCTAGCATTAACAAATTAATTTTTGGAATAAATCATGGATCATTAGCGCCATCTTTACGTGAAGGAGTAAGTAATGCTAAATCCGCTGATGATTTGAAAAATATTTCTGGTTCGGTGATTAAAGAAAGTCAAGAAAATCTAAGCAACGCTTACCAAGAACATATTCTAGGCGATATAAAAGATAGTGATTATCAAGAAATGGCAGAATTATATATGCCCCAAAACTTTGAACGGAAGTATGATGTTGTAAATAAAGAAGCTTTCCAATTATGGTATAAAACTTTTAAAGAAGGAATTATCACTTCAGACCATATGGACACATTAAAGTCTTATCAAAAGAAAGAAGATTACGTTGGTAGAGAGAGAACTAAAGAAGAGATTGCTGAAACATTTAATTTTAATGTTGGTGATATCTCGGAAGATGTTGTTCCTCAACAAAGAGGAGAAGGAAGAGAAATTTCAGAAGAGGATATAAATAAGTTTAGACAAGCAGTCAGGTCCGGAAGAATTCCAGTTTTAAGAGAAGGAGAGGATGAATATTTAATAAATCAACAGAATGGACAAAGAATACCTTTCGACCCAAGTCAGTTTGGTTTAGGGGCAGGAGATTATCAAGCACTTAATCGTGAAGAATATCAGAGTCAGATGAGAAATAATCAAATCAGGCATCATGAAAATCAGGCTAATGATTTAAGAATGCAAGAAAATCAAGCTAATGGTAATAATGTTACTGATTTAAATGCTCAAAGAGCAAACAGAGATAATAATCTAAATGCGCCTTCACCAGCAAGAGATTATAGGAACTTAGATCAAGCGGTTTAGAATTTTAATTTATTTTTTAATTATAATCCAAATTTTTATAAACATAAAAATCTTTCTGAGAATATAAAAGAGGTAGATAATTTGAGAAATCTAGAAATAGCTAAAATCCTGAACAATATTGCTGACATTCTTGAACTACAGGAAATACAATTTAAACCTAGAGCATATCGTAACGCAGCCAGAGGAGTAGAAGGGTTAACTGAAGATATAGCAGATGTTTACAAAAGAGGCGAATTGGAGAATATTCCAGGAGTAGGTAAACACATTGCGGAAAAGATTGCAGAATATTTAGAGAAAGGTAAATCAAAGTATTATAATCAGTTAAAAAAGAAAGTTAAGATTGACATTGAATCACTTCATCAGATTCCTACTTTAGGACCGAAGAAGATTAAGTTTCTGTACGAGAAATTAAAGATCAAAAATATCAAAGATTTAGAGAAAGCGATCAAGAAAGGGAAATTAAAAAAATTGAAAGGGTTTGGAGAAGAAACTGAGAAAAATTTATCAGAAGGGATTAAGTTAGTTAAAAGCCGTCCAAAAAGATTTCTTTACTATCAAGCCCTTCCTATTGTTAACGAAATAAAAAATTACTTTAACAAATCTGGATTTGTTAAAAAGATAGAAGTTGCGGGTTCGTTTAGAAGGGGAAAAGAAACAATTGGCGATTTAGATTTCTTAGTGATATCTAATAAAGCAAATGAAGTAATGAAATTATTTATGCAATTACCAGACGTAAAAAAAATAATCTCAAAAGGAACAACCAGAAGTTCGGTCCGATTAAGTAACGGATTACAAGTAGATCTTAGGGTGGTTAAAGAAAAAGAATTGGGTTCGGCGCTAATGTATTTTATTGGTAACAAACAACATAATATTGAATTAAGAAAAATCGCTTTATCTAAAGGTTATACGTTAAGCGAGTATGGATTGTTTAGACTCAAAAGAAAGAAATGGGTTGCTGGAAGAACTGAAGAAGAAATTTATCAGAAATTGGGAATGGATTATATTGAACCGGAACTAAGAGAGAACAGTGGAGAAATTAAAGCTGCTCAAGAGAAGAAACTACCTAAATTAATTACAAACAGAAATATTAAAGGTGTTTTTCACAATCATACTAAATGGAGTGATGGTAATAATTCCATGCTAGAAATGGCTCAAAAAGCAGAACAGTTAGGAATGAAATTCATTTCTTTCAATGATCATTATGGAGATATAGCAATTACTAATCCACTTAACGAAAAAAGGCTTGTTGGATATCTAAAAGCAATAGAAAAAGTTAGAAAAAAAGTAAAAATTAAAGTTTTTTCAGGGGTTGAGATTGATATTCTTAAAGATGGAAAACTTCCTTTATCCGCAGAGAAATTGAAAAAGATAGATGTGGTAATTGCAGCAATTCATTTAGCTACAAGAATGCCTGAAGAGAAGATGACAAAACGAGTCTGTGATGCTTTAGAAAATTATCCAGTTAATATTCTTGCTCATCCCACCGACAGATTAATTAATTCCCGAGAAGCAATTAAACTTAATTTAGAAAAAGTTTTTTTAACTGCTAAAAAAAATAATGTTTATTTAGAAATTAATTCATCTTTTGAAAGATTAGATCTTAATGGTGAGAACATCAAAGCTGCAAAGAAAATGGGATGCAAATTTGTATTAAGTACAGACGGCCACAATTTACAACATTTAGAAAATTATGTTTTAGGAGTTACTCAAGCAAGAAGAGGTTGGTTAGAGAAAAAAGATATTTTAAATTGTTATAACTTAAATAAAATTGAAAAAGTGTTAAAAAAATAAGTAAATAAATTAGTCACCAATACTTTCTTTGAATTCGTTCAAACAGACATCAGAACAGAAAACATATTCTTCGCCTTCAATTTCCTGTGATACTTTCTTTTCATCATTAACTGCTGAACCACACTCTGCACATTCGTCCATTTTTTCATCATCAGCATAACCTTTCATGAAACTTGCGTCTAGATCGTCTTCCTCAATAAATTGTTCTTTCTTTACTGGCTCTGCATCATCAACATAATCTTCCATTTTATTCAACCTCCATATGCCTAAGTTATATTTTTTCGGGTTTGCTTTTAAATCTTTCGCCTATAGTATATATGCGCATATGTTTTTTAGCTTAGATATAAGTGATTATTCCAATAATATCCTTTTGATCTTGTTAATTGATCTTTCCCATGAAAATGAATAAGCCACAGTTTTTCGGGCATTATTACTCAACTTTTCTCTTAATGATTCATTATTTAATAATTTCTCAATTTTTATAGCTAACATTGTTGAACTATTTCTAGGGAAAAAAACACCATTATGACTTTTAACAATATAATTTTTAATAAAACCAACTTTTGTAGCAATAACTGACAAGCCGGAAGACATCGCTTCTAAAGTAGCAAGTGAAGTAGTTTCAGTTAAGCTAGGCATGACAAAGATATCCATCGCTTTAAGATAATCTTCAACATTATTTACAAAACCAGTAACTTTACAATTCTTAATTTCTTTAAATTTATTGACTAGACCTTTGTGGCCATCTCCAACTATTAATAGGACCACATTATTTTGATTATTTAATTTCTGAAATGCTTCCAATAAAATTTCAGTATTCTTTTCTTTTGAGATTCTACCAACGTAACCAATAACTAGTTTATTCTCTTCAATGCCAATTTTCTTTTTACTAGCAGCTTTATCTTTTGTTGGAGAAAACTTATCAATATCAATTCCTAACCGAGCAACAGCAATATTAGTTTTAACACCATTCTTCTTCATCTGTTCGCCAAGTTCATGATAAGGAACAATCAATTTATCACATTTATTATAATAATGCATACTGATCTTTTTTACTAAGTAAGCGAGGGTTTTACTCCAAAAAGTACGTTTAGATTTTTCTAAAAGTTCCCAGGGTAAAACATGAGTATAAAAAAAAGCTTTCTTCTTATATTTACGAGCATAACGAATAGCAAGAAAACTCGCTAGAGCAGGACCCTGAGCAAAAACTAAATCGGTTTCTTTGACAGCTTTTTTTGTTTCCATGAAATTTTTTAATGATAATCTAATTGCTGGATATGTTGGAAGTGGGGAAATAAATTTTGAAGTTGTTAAATAATATGTGTTAATACTTTTGTTAGATTTATGGGGGCCAAAGTTGGGAACAAGTAAACTTAAATTAAAAAATGCTGCTGCTCTTCTTAAAAATTCGTCAATGAACATCACCGTACCGTCTACTTTTGGATGATAAGTGTCGGATACAAGTAATAATTTTTTCTTTTCTGTCATTTTATTTACTTTGGGGTTATTTTATTCTGAAGAACTTCTCTGCAAAGAGAGTTCTAATTTTAAATCCATTCTTAATTGCTCTAAATAATAAAAGTAAAAAAGGATAAGCAACATGAACTTTCTGACTACGGAATGATTTTAACGCTTTCAATTTCAATGAAAAAGTTTTTGTAATATTAACATACAATGAAGGCCAATTAGTTTTAAATGAAACTGGATTCCAAACAGAATAAACATACAGTTCTGGTTTAAAATCGAGTTTTTCGTAAAGGTCCAAAGTGATTTGATACACGGCTTTATGATCAGGATGAGGGTCTTCAATACTATGCGTGAATATTTTTGTAGGTTTCTCTTTATTTATTTTTTTTAATAACTCTTTTTCTAATCCTCTCTCTTGATAATGTTCTAAGAATTTCATTTCTCCCAAGTCATAGATGTCAGTTTTACAACCTAAAAGGTCGCTGGCTTCCAAAGCTTCTTTTGAACGCATATCTTGAACAACTTTCTCTTTCAACCAAGGATGAGACTTCTCACCATGAGAAAATACTATAGAAGTTACTTTTTTACCATCTTGAGCATAATTAGCGATAGCACCACCTGCACCAATAACAAAATCGTCTGAATGCGAACCGAAGACAATGATAGATTCCCTCTTTTTTTGTGGCATTTTAGGAAGAAAGTTATTTTATTTTATAATATTATTGTTTTCGTAAGTAACTTTTATAAATAACTAGCAAATTAAACCTATTACGCGCCTGTAGTTTAATGGCTAGAATCCGGGCCTTCCATAAGGTCTGTAGTCAACTACTCACTTTGATGTGAGCCTGTGATCTGGGTTCGAATCCCAGCAGGCGCACCATTTTCCTATTTATGGTTTTAATGTTACAATTAAATTTCCAGGTAGAAGAGTGACTTTTCTTTTAAACTTTTTATTTTCATACAAAGAAGTTGCTTCTTTCGCAGTTAAATTAGTTTGAATAAGACCATACATTTCAGCAAAATCATAATTTTGTTCATGGCCATTTTGAAAAGAATTCAAATAGGTCTTCAATTGTCCCATCAAATTTTTATGATTACCAAGAGGGATTACAACTCTTGTTTTTCCATTATCAGAACAAACAGAATAAGTTTCAGGGATTTTATTAATTAAAATTAGCAAATCAACTGATTTTTTAGATTTACTTTTTTTAAGTTTTTCTTTAAACTTATCTGCAATGTCTGTCATTTTATTGATTGCTCTGAAATTCTTTTCAAAAATTAGAAATTACTATTTAAATACTTAGGTAACAGAGTAGTAAATATTATATACTAATAATATTTTCTTGGGTATAGGTGATAGACAATGAAGCTTACTATTGATACAAAACATGACACTCATGATGATATTCGTAAAGTATTACACATTCTAACGCACATCCTGGAAAAGAAAGAAGGAAGTGTTGATTTAGATTCTGAAAGATTAAATTCTGCTAGTTCTAATTCTGAACCATCTGACACGGGAAACTTAATGAGCATGTTTGCCAATCCCGGCGAGAAGAAAGAACCGGAAACAGATACGGCCCCAGACTTTTCTGGTTTCATGAATCTAGTTAACAAGAAAGAAGAAGATGAAAACGAAGAACCGAAGTTACAGTTTTTCTAGGTTGTTAGCTTTTGTTAAGTTTAATTTGGTTTTAGGCATTTTTATGATTATTAACTGGCAAAAAATAATCTAAAAAGAAGTAATCTCATCTATTTGATAATTCATGTAATTTTATTCCAAGCCTCTTTTCTTCGGCTATTAATCCTAACAAAAAAATTTTAATAGACTCTAATTCAGATTTCAATTCTTTCCAATCCTGAAATCTTTTACCCTGTTCTCTTAATATTTCTAAAATGTTTTGTTTACCAGGATGCGCTCCTAACTTCCATCTTTTCGCTTCAGGAACTCTGTCCCACCCAGTAAACTCTTCACTAATTTCTAAAATTTTTGAATACTTTTTCTCTCCAGAATCTACTTTTTCTAAAACTACCTGAATGGTTTCTGCCATATCTCTATCAAAAATCTGATACTCACCACTATTAATTATTTTCAAGATAGAACGTATGTCCTTTGCTTCCGTTCCTTTCATTAATTTCTCAAGAAGAAGATAGCCATTCTCCACCCAATTACTAGACACTACTTTCTTCTTTCTTGAAAATATATTCAATAATCTCATTATTTTTGTAATTCCATACTAATTATTAAACTTTTCGCATAATAATTTTCCTTGTTAAACAAATATCTAAAACACCCATAGCAATCCTAATAAAATCAAGATAACGAAGAACCGAAGTTACAGTTTTTTTAGAACTGATTACTTCATAATCCAATCTTTTGCTTTCTTTGGCCACCCTTGTAAAGCTAACAAAGCAAGTGGTGCCGCCCAATTTGCAGATCTTTCAACAAAATCCCAAATTGGTTCTCCAGCTATTGGTCTCATCAAAGCAGTCCAAAATCCCCATGCCGCTGCCCAAACCAACACTATCCGCAAAGGATACAAAAGTGCAATCAATGCAACAACAATATCCATTATTCCAATCAAGGGCAACAAAACAGTTCCAACTGACTCTGATAAACCTACAGCTGTAAAGTATGGCAACCAACTTTGTTTAACTTGTAACGCAAAAATTCCATGTCCGAAAAAACTTCCAAATACTCCAAGACGAAGTAAACCTTCCCCGGTTGTAAAAAATTCTTTAATTTTCATTATCGTCACCATTTAATATATGTAAAGCACTATTTTTAAAACACCCATAACAACCCTAATCCCAACAAAATCAGGACAACATAAAACGCTAAAATAATTTTACCAAACTTCTTTCTATCTCCGAAGATATAAGCAATTCCGCCTTTCACGCCCACATTGGTTAAAGCCGCTAAAACGATTCCGTTACGAGCAGTTTCTAAGGACAAAGTAGTTTTCGCTAGCTGTGATAAAGAAACAGTAATCGCATCCACATCAGCGAATCCGGAGATGAAACTTACCAAATAAACTCCTCTTGAAGATAAGTAAACATCAGCTAGTTTTACTAAAGCTAAAATTACGGCAAAGAAAGCACCGAACTTTAATGCTGGTCCTAACGTGAAAGGAGAAGATAATTCAACTTTACCTTTAGCATCTTTAGCTTTTCTCCATAACAAGTATGAAAAGATTGAACAAACAACTATTAAAATTGAAATGGGGCCAATAACTTTTGGTAATAAGGCTCGATTAATAACAAACACTTCAATAAGAATTCTGATAAACATAATTGTATTAGCTAAAATGACTCCCAAGACAAGAGCAAGATAAATTTTCTTTTCTTTTTTACTTCTGGCTGCGAAACTTGAAGTAACTGCGGTGCTACTTACTAAACCACCAAGAATTCCTGCCAACTCAATTCCTTTCTCGCCAAACCATTTCATCAACACATAACCAGCAAAACCAATTCCGGAAATGAAAACTACCATCAGCCAAATAACGTAAGGGTTAAACATTTCATGAGGACCATAGCCATGATTTGGTAATAAAGGAAGAATAACAAAAGCAATCACGGCAAACTTTAAGGTATCAGCCATTTCCTGTTTCTTAATCTTTTCAGCAAAATGATGTAATATTGATCTGGCATAAAGAATAATCGTAATCGCAACTGCTAAAACAATAGCAAGTGTAATTTCGTTATAATAAGCTAAAACTCCTAAAAAGAAAGTAAGAAAACCAGCCATTTCTGAAGTAGCACCAAAATGTGCTTTTGAACTTTTAACAATTACATAATAAGCAACAATAACTAAAATTCCTGCCAATAAAATTCCGACAATTAAAATCCATGGCGAGATTAAATCTCCAAGATAGGCAGAAAGTGCTCCGAAAAGAGCGATCAAAGGAAAAGTTCTAATCCCTGCATAATCATGACCACGTTTTCTAAAACGTGCATATTCACGTTCTAAACCAATTAATGCACCTAAACCTAAAGCAATAAGAAAATTTTGTAAGATATTTAATTCCATCTGACCTCTTTTTAATTAAGGATATTATTTCGCTTTATATTTGTTACTATTTTTTATGATCCAGTACATTCTTCTTTGACACTCTTCACAGTAAACGTAAACTGTATTGATTTCATATTTGGATGAGTTATCACTTCACTTTTCTCACCAACTTTAACAGTTACGTATTGTTCATTGACTATTTTTCCTGAATACTTTTTCTTAATACTTACAGGAACAATAATATCATCTCCGGGACAATAATTTGGACCGGTTACAAGTTTCCATTCAATAGCACCAGCAGCAGTATAATCCCCTTTTCCACGGTTAAGAGTAAAGGTTTGTTTATCGCTTGTTTCTAAGACAACGGAATTAAAATTACATTTTTTTGTACAACCTTCCGTCACATATAGATTAGCAACAGTGCCACATTCACCATCAATACAAGATTCATCCCAAGCACAATCAGAATTTTGAATACATTCAGGTTCATCTTTTGTTGAAGTTTTTGTTCCGGTTGCTGTATCTGAATCTGAAATTGAAGTTTTCTTTCCTGCTGAAACAGTTGTTCCTGAATCTTGCGCATCTGGGTTATTGGGATCATCTTTGTCTACAGTGGCAGGAGGAGTAGAATCAGAATCGTCTGTTGCATCTAAAAGATAATCTAAAACTGTACCACAACCAACTAAGAAAATACTTAAAACAATTAAACTAATAATTAATACTTTTCGCATTATGTTCACCTCTAATGTAAAGAAGAAAATTTATATACTTAAAAAGATTTCCTTTAACAGATGAAGAAAGCAAATAGTGGATCGTCATTTATAATATTAGTAATTCTAATCATAATCATGGTAGCTATTTATCTGTGGTTGACAGGATATCAACCGTAAGAATTAAACTTTACTGAACCAAACCTGGAACTTTTCCCATTTAACTTTAAATTCAGCTTGTTGTTCGTGTTTCTTTACAGAATTAACAATAGAGATTTCCATTTTGTCAGCGCCAACTTTTTCTTCAATCTCTTCTTTATAGTTTTCTAAGGCTTCTCTCATTTCTTTACTTGTTTTGATAAACAATACAATTTGATCTAACTTCTCAAAACCGGCCTTCTTTCTTAGTTGTTGAACATTTCTGGTAACTTCTCGGGAATAACCTTCTGCTTCTAATTCTTCAGTTCTTTCAGTATTTAAATATACTTGGCCAAACTTAAATTCACCCTCTTTATAAATTTCTGGAACATCTCTCTCAACATTAACCATATCTCTAGTAACTTTTATTTTTTCACCATTAACTTCAAAATTGTAAACATTATCTTTTTCCAAATGGCCAATAACAGTTTCAGGACTATCGATAGTTAATTTTGTAATAATTGCTGGTGCTAATGCCCCGTATGCTTTACCAATTTTCCCACCATCAGCTTTAATGATTGATTTTACTCCTGGTAAAGATTCCATTACACTAACTTCTTTAGTATTAGTTTGTTTCTTAATAATATCTTTTAATTCTGCTACTGCTTGTTGTACTTCTTTCTTCTTACTAACAACAACAATTTCTTTTACTGGCCATCTTAAACCAAGTTTAGCTTTCTCTCTAGCGTTTAATGCTGATTGAATAATTTGTTTAGCAGATTCTATTTGCTCTTCTAACTCTAAGTTTATTTTTTCTTCATCAACTTTTGGAAATTGATAATGGATAATACTTTCCGTTTTCAAACCAAATTCTTCTTTCAAGTTTTGATAAATAGCTTCACTAATAAAAGGGGAGATAATATTGAAAGCTTTTAATAATTTTAGTAAAACGTTATAGATGGTATAAATTACAACTTCCTTATCTTGATCTTCACCTAACGAAGCTTTATCTCTAACCATTTGGATATAAGTTCTACTTAACTCTAAGAACAGTTCTTCTAAAGGAGCGATAGTTTCATCGAAACGATATTCTTCAAATAGTTCTGTAACGTTTTTTATTGTTGAGTTTAATTTAGAGAAAATATATTTTTCTTCAATACCTAAAACATTTTCAACAATACTAGCATCAATTTTTTCGGGATTAACTTTATTTTCTTTACACAAATTGATTAATAATTTATGTGTGTTCCAAAGGATATGCAGATATCTGCCTTTCAATGCTGCTTCGTCCCAACTAAACTTAATATCTTGTCCAGCGTTAGTTTGGCAAAGGTAATATCTTAAAACATCAGCACCGTGCTTTTCAATCATTTCATCAGGAGAAATAATGTTGCCGATAGATTTACTCATTTTTATCCCGCCAATATCTCTCAACATACCATGCATATAGACATTCTTAAAACAATTCTTGCCCATTGCCAACTGAGAACAAATAGATAACATACTAAACCATAATCTAACCTGTTCAGTTGCTTCTAAAATTAAATCAGCAGGAAAATAATCATTAAAATAATCTTCTCTTTGCGGATAATACAAACAATTCCAAGAAGCAGTTCCGGCATCAATCCAAACATCTAAGATGTCAGGGATACGTTTCATTGTTCCCTTACCGCATTTACATTTCCATTTAACATCATCAATCCAGGGACGATGCAAGTTTTCAGGAACATTATCTTTACCAACTTTTTCTTCTAATTCTTTAACTGAACCGATAACTTCAATTTCTTCACAATCTTCTTGAGTACATTTCCATAATGGAACAGGAGTTCCCCAAAATCTTTGTCTAGTGATAGAATTATCTTTCAAATTTGCGGTCCAGGAATCGAAAGCTTGCGTTCTCGGTTGCCAATTGACTTTAGCATTCTCTTGAATCATTTCTTCTCTGAGATCTTCAATTTTGAAGAACCATTGTTTAGTTGTTTTGAAAATTACAGGATCATGGCATCGCCAACAAGTAGGATAATCGTGTTCAACTTTTGTAGTTGCAATTAAGAAACCATCTTTTTCCATATCATCTATGAAAAGCTTATCATCTTTCTTAGCAATTCTACCGGCAAATCTTTCTCCAATCTCTTTTGGGAATTCTCCCTTCTCTGTTAAATTATTAAATGCTGGAATTTTGTATTCTTTACCAACTTCCTGGTCTTCAGGACCACATCCTGGTGCGCAGTGAACTAATCCTGAACCGGCTGTAAAGTCAACATGTTTTTCTGATAATAGTACAGTATGAACATTAGGGTGAGCTTTCTTTAATTCTTTAATTTGCGGGATATCATCCTCCCAAGGATGAACATATTCTGTTCCCAATAATGTTTCTCCTTTAAATTCTTCAAGAACTGTTAAAGCTTTACCAACTACTGATTGAACTAATGGGCCAACTAAACTTTTTCCTACTACCCAAACTTCTTCATGATCTTCAAATTCTACTTTTGCTTTTACGTAATCTAATCCTGGATTAACCATAATTGCAAGATTGTATGGAATTGTCCAAGGAGTAGTTGTCCAGATAATTAGGAATTCGTTTGGTTTATCTTTAATTTGAAATTTTAAGAAAACTGAATCTTCTTCAAGAAGTTTATATTCACATTCGTGTTTTGCTAATGCAGTTTCACAGTTACCACACCAAGTCATTGATTTATCTCCTAGATAAAGTCGATCTTTTTCCCACGCTTTTTTGATCATCCACCATTGGCCTTCCATATAATCATTCTTTAAAGCCATATAAGGATCAGAGTAATCTAAACTTACACCCATTCGTTGAAAATCAATTACCATTTGGTCAGCCATTTCTAAACAGAAAGCGGTACATTCTTTGATAAATTTTCCAAGACCAAATTTTTCAATATCTTCTTTTGTTTTAAGATCATGTTTGGCCATAACTTTATGAGCAGTAGGTAAACCATGCACATCAAAGCCTCCTCTGTCCCAAACATTTAATCCCTGAGAACGTTTATATCTTAAAGAAACATCTTTAAGGGATTTATTCCAAGCAGTTCCCATGTGCACTTTTCCAGAAGTATATGGTGGCCCGTCCAAATAATAGTACTTTTTACCTGATTCATTCTTTTTTCTAAGTTTATCTAGAATCTTCTGCTTATTCCAGAAATCGAGCATCTCTGCTTCAAGTTCTTTATGATTATAAGTAGGATATTTCATGTTTAAGAATGTTAGTGAGGGGTTATTTTTAAATGTTATTATAAATAAAAGAAAAAAAAGAAAAAAGGTTTATTTGTTAATCAACAGATGTTCTTTATCTTGTAGCTTTTGCTTCTTCAATGAATTCTTCTCTTTCTTTTTCTGTCGTTTCTAAAAACCATTGATCACTAAGTTCACTAATTCTTTGTTGCGTTTTGATATGTTCCGGAAATGCAACACTTACACTTTTAGCTCCGTATTGTTCTGTAATAACTGCCGCAAGAGCAGCATAAACATCGCCACACCTCTTAAAGTATCTTGAACCATGTTTATCGTATCTATAATTAAATAATCTATTAACCTTATCAGTCTCTTTTTTAGTAAGATCTTCTAATCTAATAGGGTCTTCATTATTTCCAATAACATCATTTTTTTTAATTAATTCTTTACCCGGAGCTAAAACGAATTTTACATCCATGTCTTTAACTGCTTCTCCATCTGTAAGTTCTAAATATGTTATTAAGTATTCAGCACTCCTATTACAACCCCAACATACATCCAAATCATCTCCAGGCACTCCAATGTACAGAGTTTGTTCTTCCCTAAGCATATAAATATCATGTTTAGGTCCAGATCTCCATTTTCGTAAAGCGCCTTCTGTTTCAAGTCTATATAAAGGTGGAATAACAAATCCTTCTTTTAGTCTCTCTTTCAAATCTCTCACATCATCTTTCCATTGAGGATGTAAATTGTCTTCCAAACTTTTTACTTCTCGTTCTAATTGATAATCTCTTGTCATTTTATTTTCCTCCGTGTTTTCAATTTATATTTTTGCAATACCATACTTCATTCCACTGTTTCTCATTTTCATATCCAAAACTGGATCAAACATTATTGGAAGCATATCATCAAATGAAAATCGTTCACCACACAAATAACTCGCTGCTAAATTATCGATTTCATCTAAACTCAATCTTGCTAAATTTTTTCTTAGTTCATACGACATCTTATCTCCTCCTCTCTTTTTGTCCAGAAGAGTAACTGTTATTTGTTATAGTACAGTAGTGACTGAAGAACCACTTAAATACTCCATCCCCCAAAGTGGGCACCAATAGAAAGATTTAAATAAGAGAAACCCCAAATAGAGAACATGTATGAAGAATTACTTGCCGAAATTGGTTTAACGAAATCAGAAATTGCTGTTTACTTTGCATTATTAGAGATTGGCTCTTCAACAACAGGACCGATAATAAAAAAAGCAGGAATTGCTTCTGGTAAAGCTTATTTGATTTTAGACAAACTTGTACTAAAAGGATTAGTTACCCACGTAATTAAATCAGGAACAAAACATTACCAGGCAAAAGATCCAGAACAGTTACTTAACTATATGGATGAAAAAGAAAAGAGTCTAATAGAGAAAAAAGAGGAACTTAAGAAAATCATTCCAGTTCTTAAATCTCAATATGAAGAAAAGAAATACAAACCGATAGCAGAAGTTTACGAAGGGGTTAAAGGATTCAAAACATTTTATGAATGGACTTTAAAAGAATTAGAAAAAGGAGAGACAATTCATATTATGGGCGTTCCAAAAGAAGCTAATAAAAAATTTGAGGGATATCTTGTTGAATGGAACAAAAAAAGAATCCAGAAAGGGATTAAGATGAAAATTATTTATAATCATGATTGTAAAGAATTTGGTATAAAAAGAGAGAAAATGAAATTCACTGAAGTTCGTTATATGAAGCAAGAATTTGAAACTCCTGCATGGATAGATATTTTCAAAGATTATGTGGTAACAATAAATGTTCATGGAACTCCTGTTTGTTTTTTAATTAAAAACAAAGAATCTGCAGATTCATACAAAAAACACTTTGAGATATTATGGAAACAAAGTAAAAAATAAAAAGAAATTATTCTAAATCAATATTCTCTAATTCTTCGAAGTCAGCAGATAAATCATCTTCTAAACTGTCTAACTCATCGAAATCATCTAACGTTTCTGCGATTTCTGCTTCTTCGGAACTGGCTGTATCTGTAGCAGCTGAATCATCTGTAGCAGCTGGTTCTTCTGTAACAGTTTCTTCGACAGCTGATTGACAAGCGATTAGGAAAACCAAACTAGCTAAAATCATTATTGACAATATTATTTTTGTAAATTTCATTGTGTATACACCTCTAAGATATAAGTAATCAAAAATCATTTATTAAAGTTTTGATTTTAAAAAAAAGAAAAAAAAATAAAAGAAAAAATTATTCTTCAGTTTCTTCTCCTAAATCTTCTTTTTTAGGTTTAGCTTCGTTAAATGCTTTAACAAATTCTCTTAGCAAATCTTTAGTTTCTTTCATGTCTTCACGAACAACTTTCTGTTTCTCTTTTGCTAATTCCAAAGCTTCTGGATCAGATTTTGCGTCAGCCCATGCAGCTTCTGCTTCTTCTTGATCTGCTTTCAAATTTTCAACAGCTTCTTTAAACTTGTCTGCAATTCGTTTAACATCTGCTAAATCAGCTTCAGAAACACCTTTCTCTTCCAAACTAGAAATTCGCATTTCCATTGCATTATAGAACTGATCGTGTTTGTCAACTACATTACCCATTTTATTATTGATTAGTTGCGTAACAATCCATCGCTGTTCTTTTCTGATTCTGTTCCAAAGTTCTTTAAGTTCTTTAATTCCTGCTCGGATTTCTTCTGCAGTAACTTCGCTACCTAAAGCTTCAAGTTCAGCTTTCTTTGCAGTTAACTCTTCTTCCATAGAAGTTACTTTAGCTAAAGCTTCTTCTTTTTCTTCATCAGTTAGATTCTTAGCGTTTTCTATTTGATCTACTAATTTTTCTAAAGATCTCAGAATTAAATCACTAGTTTTTACCAAATGATTTTTTACACCAACTTTAAGATCTTTCTTATTCTTTTGACATTCTTCAGAATCTTCTTGACATGCTTTAACTCTGTCTCTAATTCTTAGAACGTTTTGTTTTTGTTCTTGAAACTTTTCTTTTGCTTCTAAATGTTTTGTTTTCAAAAGTCTTAACCTTTCTCTGGTTAATTTCAAACCGTTCTTTGTATCTGCTAAAACTTTCTTTGCTTGTTTCCCAGGTTCTTTAGTTGCTTTCAATGGTTCTTGTTCTGTTGCACCATCTGCAACTTCTTCAGCTAAAGCTGCTGGTACAATACTTAACATAAAAATAGCCAACACAGCCATAGCAAACATCTTTTTCATTATTTTTGCCATTTTATCAAACCTCCATTCGATTGTCATGCGGTTCTGGAAAACTAACAACTTTATAAAGAAACTTTTTCGGAGATTGTTTTTTTCTTTCAACGGAGCTAGTTTTTAGGAGTTAAAACTTTAAGAAGCTTTATTTGATAGTTTAAAGGTTTATGAAAAGAATTAATTAAAAACTAAATGAGAGGTATTCACAAAAACGATAATGTTGGTTTGTTATCAAATAGCCGTTACTTGTTAAAAAAAGTGTATTTGTATTCTTTAAGAATGTTAATAACACTTATTCTTTGTATTATATCCGAAAATTCATTCATTAAAGATTGAATTGTTTTTTGAAAATCATCTTTGTTTTCAAATTCAAATTCTGGTTCTAGATCCCATTCACCAATAACTTTTAGATTATGAATGACATTTGGATTTAACTTTAATTTATCCCACAAAAGTTTGATTCTCTCTTCATTTGGGTCTTTTAAGTAAATAAAAGTTTTAAATAATGAGATTCCTAATTTATCATAATCAATAACTAATCTAAAGCTGTTAACTACTTTTTCCTTCACTAATTTGCTAATCCTTGTTGTTACAATCTTCACAGTAGTTTTTGCTTCTTTTGCAATTTCAACTACAGAAAGTCTAGAATTTATAGAAAGAATTCTTAATATCTTTAAATCCATCTCATCAACTTTTAAAGGACTATACTCTTTTAGTTCATTATACTCTGTTCTTTGTTTTTTAATAAAAAAATTTCTAGGCAAAGTATTGGATTTAACTAAAATTGATATTGCTTTTTTTGAGATATATTTGTTTCCAATTGATATTATGGTATCTTTAATTTTATCTAATCCATAAAGATTATTTACAGTGCATGAGATTATACAATCCCATTCGCCCCGACATTTTGCAATCCATATAACTTCTGATATTTGCTTAATTTTTTTATAATAATTTTCTTCTGTCTTTAAATCAATACCGTTAAACTTCAGACAAATCTTGAAATGAGTTAATCCAAGCTTACAGAAATTAATAGATGTGTGATAATTAGTTATAATTCCTTTTTCTTCAAACCTTTTGATTCTGTAATGCACAACTTCTGTACTAAGACCTACTTTTTTGCCAATCTGAGCATAGCTAATTCTAGCATTTTTATCTAGTTCAAATAATATTTTTCTATCTTTTAGGTCAATTTTTGGTGACATCTTAGGGTTAATGTTTATAATTATGACCTATTTATAAGCTTTTTGGTAATTTTATTAAAAATATAGACAGGAGGTTTTAATTATACTTACGTTGTTACCAGACCATGATAAAAAAACAGTTTTCCTTTCTGTGAAAAAAAAGGAGGAGATATGAAAAAAATGTTTGCACAAGAATATGAATCAAAAACAGGAGAAAAATTAATGGTTGAATACAGAGACTTTTCCAGACCAGGAAGAGTTTCAACTTTTAAAGGTAGCTTCCATGTCGCTGTAGATGAAGAAGCAGTAAAAATCTATGAAAGAAAAGATGGAAGAAAACACTTGCGGGGAACACTTTGGTTAAGTGATACTCTGGGTTCTAGACAAACACATTATACTGATCAATTAGAGATTATTAACCATTTAGATAGGTTATGTCATGAACGTTTAGATGCTGAAGATTTAGGAGCAGAAGTAGATGCTTTTTTACAACAAAGAGATTTTGTTAGACACTAAAATGAAAGAAAAAATGAATTACGAAGAACATATTGAAAAAGTAAGAGAACAAATAAGCTCTGGAGCAGAAGTAGTTACTTGTATACCAGGTAATTGTTGTGTTGCAATGTACAGAACATTTATTGAAGACATGATAAAACATGGCACAAAAGCAGTGTGGGTAGATACTTGTGCTAGTGATTGGGATGTGGCAGAGGAAGCAGGAATTTATGTGCCTCGCTTGGTACTTCCAAGATGGAATTCACCACCTGATAGACCCATGGTTGAATTTGGCTGGTATAATTTTGATCCAGCCCAAGATGAAGGGAGTTTGAACTTTATCAGACGTAGCCAAATTGAAAGAATTAGGGCAATACAATCTTTAGATGATTTGTCAAGAGTAATGGCAAGACAAGCCATCTTTACAAACAGATGTTATGATTCAGAAAAAAGACTAAAAGAATTTGATAATTTGTACAAAAAATAACTTTTTTTCTTTCTTTTTTAACTGCAGGAATCAACACCTATATTTTTTTGAAATAAGAAATTATCTGGTCTGCTTTTTTAAAATAAAGAATTTTATCATTATATTTTTCTAATTTTTCTTCTAATTTTAATAAATTATCTTTGTCATATAAATGGTTCCATTTTAAAAATTTAAAAAATGACTTTAAAGATTCAGCTTTTCTATTAGTTATCTTAAATTTTGCTTTAATATCTCTTTTCGCAATTCTTAATGCCCTGAGATATCTATTAGGTTTAAGGATAATAATACGGTCTGCTTTTTTAAAACTAGGATCTGTCCAAGAACCAAATGACCCTTCAATAATCCATTTTTTTTGTTTTATGATATTCTTTAGTTTTGCATCTCTTTCTTTTTCCGGAATGGTTTTTGTATAATCAATATCTTCCTTATGCCAAAAGATATCATCAAGATCATAAAAAGGAATATTAAGAAGAACAGATAGTTTCTTAGCAGCATATGATTTCCCACTACCTGGGCCACCAACAATATGGAATCTATTAAATTTAGAAGAATTATTTTTAACCATGACATTCTTAAGTTATCATTAAAGATTTATAAATTGTTCTAAATAATTAATTTCAACATTATAACAAATAAACTTTCTTTAGCTTTCTTCTAATACAATCGGTTCTCTTTTCATCAAAGTCATAACAAATGCAGTTAATTGTAGAATGATTATAACAATAACCATACTTACTGCAAGGTATCCAAACCAATCAGGACCAACTTCACCATAAGTTGAGAAGAACTGAAAATAAATGAAATGTGCAGAAACTAAATAAAATACAACGTAAGTAAAACTATGTAACCATTTCCAAGAATCTACACCTAAAAATCTTATTACTTTACCAAAAGAAGCAATAGTAAGTATTAAAGCCCACACTAAAGCAACTAATCCTAACAAATTAGCAAGTGCATAACCGGATCCGCCAATCTTAATTAACTCTGAAAAAGGTCTGTCTAAAAGTATAACTATAAAATGAATTAATCCTGTTAAAGCAAACCAAATTCCTAGTTCGCCTCTCCAACCCCAAGGACTTTTTAACGGAGATGAAACGTGACTTGGTTTCTTCAGTTTCATTACTGGTCCTATTAATAAAGCTAAGAATAACAGAATAAAAGAAACTCTTCCTAACGCAGTAGACCAAGGTACTTTAAGTACTAATCCCATGATTAACATTAAAACTGCTGTAAAAATGCCCACTATAGTATGTTGAATTGGAGTGTTTACTGCATCCATAATAAAAATGATATTGTTGGGATATAAATATTTATTGGTTTTGAACATAAAAAATAATTCTTTCTTTTTCAATAACTTTTTATAGCAAATAACTAAAGAACTGGCGATTTCTGATGCAATTTAAAAAGAAAAGTAACGTAAATTAAAAAGATAAATAATCCTATCCCCATCATTAAAAAAGCGGCTGCAGGAGAATATATATCAGTAAATAGACCAATTAAAGGTGCAAATACGGCATACATTATACTTCTAGACATACTTTGAATTGAAATCACTGTTGCTCTATGATGAGAATCAGTATGGACATGAATTCCTTTTTCTATGAAAATATCTCTGACTCCGCTTACGAAAGACATTAATGAAATAAATATTATGGCAATTATCGGAGAAAAGAAATAAATAGAAATAAATGAAATACTACCTAAAAATAAAAGGGTAAATAAAAGTTTATTCTGGGTAAACTTATTAATAAAATATTGGGCAGAAAGATATCCAAAACCTGCAAAAAGGAAATAACAAGTTATTGCTATACCTAAAACATTTATTGAAAGATCTGAAAAATTATAATAAGGTTGAATTAAGAAATAAGTTAAATGACTTAAGGCAGCAAATAAACCGTAATAAATGATTAAGTTTCTAACTATTTTATGTTTGTAAGTGAATTTAAGAGCATTACCAATATGTTTAAAATAATTAGATTCTTGCAAGTGTTTATGGATGGGGGGTTCTTTAAATGTTAATGCAATTAAGAATCCGATAAAGAAAAACCCGGCAGATATAAAGAATAACATTCTAAAACCTAAGTATGTTGAAAGATAAGTACTAACTAAACCAAGAGATGCTAAAATAAACATCCAAATAGAACTTCCAATTCCAAATATTTTTGAATATTCCTTTTCTCGTTTGAGTTCTTTTAAAGAATCATAAATAAAAGCAGAATCTGCACCGGATTTCAATGCCCAAAATAAAGCTGTAAATATTTGAGCAATCATAAAAGCAAAAAAGCTATTTCCAAGTCCAAAAATCACAAACGAGATACATAGTGAAAGATTGGAGAGAACTAAAGATGTTTTTCTACCAACTTTATCTGCAAAAGCTCCACTGGGAATTTCAAAAAAGAATAAAGCAATAGTAAAAATAGTTTCCAAAATCATGACTTGAGTCATATTAAGATTGTTTGCTAAAAAGAACAATACAAAAATAGATACAGTTAGTTCAATTCTTCCAAAGATGATAAACAAATAATATTTCCAGATATTAGAAGAATAATTTTTAACCATGATGTTTTTAAGTTATCATTAAAGATTTATAAATTGTTCTAAAGATATAATTTCAACAAGCTTTTTATAGCAAATAAACTTTCTTCTCATAAATGAAACTTAAATCGGCGATATTACTTTTAGTAATAGGATTATTATTAGTTCCGCTAGTTACTGCTGCGACCCTTAAAGGTAGCATTTACAATTCTAATTTAGAATTGGAAACAGACGTTTTAGTAGAAATAGATAACCAGAAACACTTATCTAAAGACGGAACATATACGTTTGAGTTAGAAGTAGGAGAATATACTCTGACTGCTATAAAAGGATTAGTTTCTACATCAGAAGAAATTAAAGTAACAGGAACAAATGTATTTGACCTATTCTTACTAGATAGTTTCACTGATGAAGATGATCTCTGGAAAGATACTGAAGATCAACTTTTTTCAGAAGATGAAGAAGATAGTAAATATGCGATCTGGCGTTATATTTTAGGCGGGCTAATTATTTTAGTATTATTTTACAGATTTTTTTGGATGAGAAAAAAGTTTGGTTCTTTAAGAAAATTCAGAAGACATCACAAAACAGAAAATAGAAAAACCACTGAACAGCATCAGGAAGAGATTGATAAAGAGCCAGGTTATATTGATCGAGTAATCGAAATTATCAAAAAAAATGATGGAAGAATTCATCAAAAGACTTTAAGAAAAGAGATGTTAGACGTCTCTGAATCTAAAGTAAGTCTAATTCTAACTGAACTTGAACATAAAGGTAAAATTGAGCGAATTAAGAAAGGACGTGGAAAGATTATAATTTTAAAGTAAAAATCACTAAATGTTCATGATTCTTAAGTAAATCTTTTTATATTACTTCTAATAATTAATTTAAATATGGGTAAAAGTGTTATAAATAATGAAAAACCAAAGAGATTTAGAAAAGATTCATTTGGATTGTATCTAGATGATATTGGAAAGAAAGAGTTATTAAGTCCAGATGAAGAAGTATGTATTTACAAAAGTATTGAAAACTCTTATCGAAGTTTGGTCCACACTATTTGTGATTATGAAAGAGAAAGTGAAAGCAAAAAGAAGATTGGTATTTCTATCTTATTGGACGAACTAGTTCAAACTTATGATGAGAAAAAACAAAAACAAATTTTAGAAAAAGGAGTTGAAAGTTTAGAAATAAATGATCCTTACAGGATGATTTCTGAATTAGAAGATGTTATTGTTAAAACTAGTAAGGAAGAAAAAGAAAATGAAACTAAGAAAGCTAAAGAATGGCTTTTTCAATTATTATATTGGTCAATATGTAGCACTAATTCTGAAGAAGAAACAGAAAATGAATTTAAAGTAAAAGGAATGACGAGGAGTTATAGAGATGCTGCCATCAATACAATTGAACGGGTTATAGATGAAACTAAAAATACTGTTGCTCATTATAACAAGATGATTTCTAAAGCAAAAAGTGAACCAGAAAAGTTATTGTATCAAGAAAAGAAATTACAAATAGAAGAAATGGTGGATGGTTCAAGAAATAATATTGGAGTAATTAAAAAAAATGAGCAAGAAGTGTTTGAAAAAAATTTAAGATTAGTAGTATATCTAGCAAAAAAATATGTAGGAAAAGGAATTCTCTTTGAAGATTTAGTTTCAGAAGGAAATCTAGGTTTACTAAAAGCAGTAGAAAAATTTGATTACAGAAAAGGACATAAATTTGCTACCTATGCTACTTGGTGGATTAAACAGATTATGGCCCAAGAAATTACTTACCATGCAAAAACTATTAGATTACCAGTTACTGTGGTTGAGAGTCTAACAATATACAATAAAGCTTTCAGAATCTTAGAAGAAGAATTTAAGAGATCACCCACAGAGGATGAAATTGCTGGTTATGCAGTAGATAACTTTTTATCCAATGATCGTAAAAATGAAACTGTAGAAAGATTTAAAGAAAAGATAAAAGAAGCAAAAGAAGCATCTGTTAAAGTAGTTAGTTTAGATCAACTTGTTGGAGATAATAATGACACTCCGTTAATAGAATTTGTAGAAGATGTAAATAGCAATCATTCTGAGAGTTATACTTCAAATAAAGAATTAAAAATGATGACGAGAAAAGCTATGGCAAATCTTACACCAAAAGAGGAGAAAGTTATCAGAATGAGATTTGGGATTGGTGAAAAGAGAACATACACTTTAGTAGAAGTTGGAAAAATGTTCAATTTAAACAGAGAAAGAATTAGACAAATTGAAAGTATTGCTTTAAGAAAATTAAGACGTCCAAGCGTAAGTAGAAAATTAGAAATATTCTTAGAATAAATAATATCAGGTAAGTTTTTATATATCACATTAAATTTAATTGAAAGATGAGCGAAAAAATTCTAAAAAAGAAGAGAGAAAAACCAATCAAGTATGATGGAGATATTGTTAGATTATATTTAAGTGATATTGGGAAGAGTCCTTTACTAACTCGGGAAGAAGAAGTGGGTCTTTCTAGAGGGATTGAAGATTCTTATAAAAGTTTAATTGGCGTAATTTATAATTATGAAAGAGAAAAAAGTGATAATAGAGAAATGTTTGGCATGTCGATATTATTTGAAGAATTAGTTGTTGCATACAAAAAAGAAAAAGAAAGAAGAACTGAGAAAAAATGGATGAGGTGTTCAGAACTTAATGATCCTGAGATTATTATCTCCGAATTAGAAAGTGCCATTGCAAATTATGATGGAGAGACGGAGGGAGGAAATCATCCAGAAAGTATTTTTGAGTTGTTACACTGGTCAGAATATGTTCCTGAAGTTAATGAAGAAGGAGAAGAAGCCTTTGACGAATTTGAGATTAAAGGAAGTGCAGAACAATATAGAGAAGTAATTATTAGCACAGCAAAAAGAATTCTTGAAGAAGCCAAGAACACTTCAGCACATTATAATAAAATGGTTTCTAAATTCGAAGAAGATCAAGAAACGTTTTCTTATGAAAATAAAAGGAATAAAGCAGAAAATATTGTTAACACAATTAATGAAAATATTAGTTATATTAGAAAAGGAAGAAATGAATTAATTGAAAAAAACTTAAAGTTAGTAGTGAGTATTGCTAAGAAGTATATTAATAAGGGATTATTAATGGGAGATTTAGTTTCACAAGGAAACATTGGTTTAATGAGAGCGGTAGAAAAGTTTGATTATCGTAAAGGATACAAATTATCTACTTATGCTACTTGGTGGATTAAACAATCAATAACCAGAGAAATTGCCTACCATGCAAAAACAATAAGATTACCCACTAATGTTCTCACCGACATAAAATGGACACAACAAGCTTTCAAAGTTCTCAAACAACAGTTTGGCAGAGAACCTACTAAAGATGAAATTGCAGATTATGTGATCACAGAATTGATGACTAAAAAACGTAAAAAATATGAAACTGTTGAAAGATTTAAAGAAAAGATGGAAAATGTTGATTATGTTACTGGCGAATTAGTTAGTTTAAATAAACTTGTTGGAGACCATAAAGACGCTCCATTAATGAATTTCATGAGAGATAATAAAGATAATAATCCAGAAGAGTATGTTTTAGAAAATGGACTAACATCTACAACAAGAAATGTTCTTTCTACTCTTGAACCAAGAGAAGAAAAAGTTCTTAGATTAAGGCACGGAATTGGAGAAGAAAAAGATCACACTTTAGAAGAGATTGGACAATATTTTGGTGTAACTAGGGAAAGGATTAGACAAATTGAAAAGGGTGCTTTAGAGAAATTAAGACGTCCAAGTAGAAGTGGAAAGTTAGAATCATTTCTAGATTAGTCAAAAATGTTGGGATAAGTTTTTATATTTTCTTTCTTAACAAGCAATTATGGGGGATTTAATTCTATTAAAGAAGAAAGAAGCAGTTGTTGGACCAAAAGATGCTTTTGGCATTTATCTTATTCAATCAGGAAAACAACCTTTATTAACAAAAGAAGAAGAATTGGACCTTTCAATTAGAATTGAACAAAGCCATAAGGATATTTTCTACACCATCTGTGATTATGATCGTGAAAATCAAGAACATTTTGGGTTAGTAGCTATTAAAGGAAAAATTAGACAACGATATTCATATCAGAAAAGAGAAGAAATTTTAGAAGAAGGGATTGGTTGTTTAAAAGAAAATGAAACTTATCGAGTTATTTCAGAACTAGAAGAGTTGTTGGAAAAACCAAAACATAGAGAAGATATATATGGCCAAATGTTTCAAGAATTATATTTTAGTGAAGAATCATTAGGTCAAATCAACAGAAATTCTAAATATAATGATGATACTGAAATGAAAGTAAATAGTTATCGGGAAGTTATTAGAGAAACAGCAACAAACTTGATTCCTGAAATAGAAAACAATATTTTTTTCTATGAAAATGAAGTGGAGAAAGCAAGCAGTGAATCGTCCAAAAATTATTTTAGAGAAAAAATAAGCGAAAGTGGGAAAGTAAAAGAAAATCTGCAAAGTCAGTTAAAAGAAGAACGAAAATTAAGAGAAAGATTTACCAACAGTAATTTAAGATTAGTAATTAGTATTGCTAAAAAATTTATGGACAGAGGAGTATCGTTAGAAGAATTAGTTCAAGAGGGTAATTTTGGATTGATGAAAGCAATAGATGGTTTTGATCACACTAAAAATTATAAATTTTCAACTTATGCCACATGGTGGATTAAACAATTTGTCAACCGAGGCATTGCCAGTTATGGAAAAAATGTCAATATTCCTGTACATGTTCATGAGTTTAATGCTCTATGTTATGGTGCAGAGATTGAATTGACGCATACTCTAGAAAGGAAACCAAAGATTGAGGAATTAGCCGAATATATGTATCATGATACATTAACAGACAAAGCTAAAGAGAAAACGACATTTAAAGATTTAGTAAATGCTATTAAGAAAAACAAAAGAATTAGTCAACCGGAATGTCATCTTGACAGTGTATATAAAAATCGAAATATCAGAAATGACTTTTCTGGAGAAGAGATCTCTGCAGATAAAACAAAA